>Ga0208373_1002160_pt1 | contig 22687 bp, 20 predicted proteins | sample RifOxyC2_FD_184036 | JGI IMG/M metagenome (GOLD analysis project Ga0208373, IMG submission 184036) | Soil microbial communities from Rifle, Colorado - Rifle Oxygen_injection C2 (SPAdes) | ecosystem: Environmental > Terrestrial > Deep subsurface > Rock core/Sediment | place: Rifle, Colorado... | reverse complement strand
TAGTACTTACATCATACGGCGCGTCATATTAAGAAACAGCAGGTGGGTAACCGTTCTATGGCGCCTCAAGCGCCATAGAGAGGAAAGTCCGGGCTCCAGAGGACAGGGTGACGGCTAACGACCGCCTGGCGCCAAAGGCGCCACGAGATAGTGCCACAGAAAATACACAGCCTGCTTCTGACCCTAAAGGTCAGAAAGGCAATGGTGAAATGGTGCGGTAAGAGCGCACCGTTCCCGATGTGAATCGGGATGCAGGGAAAACCTCACCCGGAGCAAGACCAAACAGGGTAGACCGGTCCGGTCGCTAAGTCCCAGGTAGGTCGTTTGATTCCCGATGTAAATCGGGACCAAGATAAATGGTTACCGCCCGAAAGGGTGACAAAACCCGGCTTATAGCCTGCTGTTCCTTAGAGCCAGTTTGATGGCGCCAACAGCGCCAGAATTACTGGCTATTATCCCGCACATAAATATAAATATATGAGAAAAACCCGCATATAAGTGAATATTTTAGTTTCATATTTATGTGCGGGATCTAACGGACTGTAACGTCCCGTTGGGACTAACAGTCCATAAGAAAGGAAGTAGCATATGGCAATCAGAATAGCAATCAACGGATTTGGCAGAATCGGCCGGAACGTATTTAAGGCAATGTCCAAAAACCCAAACTTTGAGGTCGTGGTCATAAACGACCTGTCCAATGCCAAGACCCTGGCCCACCTGCTGAAATACGACTCGGTTTACGGCAGATTCCCGGGCACGGTCAGCGTTGAAGGTAACGATTTCGTAATCAACGGCAAGAAAATAAAGGTGGTGGCGGAAAGAGATGTCACCAAACTACCCTGGGGCCAGCATAATGTTGACTGGGTCGTCGAATCAACCGGGGTGCATACCAAACGGTCCGCCCTGGAAGGTCATCTCCAATCCGGCGCCAAAAAGGTCGTCCTAACCGCTCCGGCCAAGGAGCCGGTTGATGCGGTAATTGTTATGGGCGTCAACGAGAACAAGCTCAAGAAAGAACATAATATAATATCCAACGCATCCTGCACCACCAATGCCCTGGCACCATTGGTTAAAGTGCTGAACGATAATTTCGGCATCATCCGCGGGCTGATGACCACGATTCACGCCTATACCAATGACCAATCTATCCTGGACCTGATCCATAGCGACCTGAGGCGGACCCGGGCTGCGGCCATTAATATCATCCCGACTTCTACCGGAGCGGCCAAGGCTATCGGCGAAGTCATTCCCGAAGTAGCCGGGAAGCTCAATGGCGTCGCCGTCCGAGTCCCGGTCCCGACCGGCTCTTTGGTTGACCTGGTGGTTGACTTAAAGAAAGAAGCCACGGTTGAAGCAATTAACAGCGCCTTCAAAGCAGCCGCTCAAGATAAGCTGAAAGGATTCCTGGAATACACCGAGGACCCGATTGTCTCCACAGATATCATTGCCAATCCGGCGTCATGCATCTTTGACTCCCTGTCCACCATGGTTATCGATAAAACACAAGCCAAGGTGTTCGGCTGGTATGATAATGAGTGGGGTTATTCCCATCGTATTGTGGATATTATCAGTTATGCGGCTAGTTTAAAGTAAACCGCTACTTTTATGTGGCTGGTTCGCTTCCCCGGAAGTATTACGTATAAGTGTTAGGTTATATACCTGGTAAATTAAGGAGTTATTTTTCTTGACCCCGCATATAAATATAATAATAAATAGGGGCATAATTGCAATTTATATGCGGGGTTTTGCCTTATTACTCGGTATTAATACTGTTTAGTCTATGAATCTAAAAAAATACCCGTCTCGAGGGGTTTCTCATGTCGTCCTTATTATTGCCGTGACCCTATCTTTTGCCGGATTGACATCCCTCGTTTTAACAGGCGGAATGCTCAAAAGCGTGGAAGAAAAAATAGCGCATGAAAAAAAGATTACCATTGAGACAGAAGAAAAAACCAAGGAAATCGGATTCTTCATGGTAAAGATATCGCCTCTGATAATGAACGTAGAAGCCAATGAAATAATACCAGTCGATAAGCTCGCAAAATATGTTGACGAGAAAAAGAAATCCTACACCCTGATGGGCCGGGAGCCCATGATAGAAAATATCGTCTATGAGGCGATGGAAAAAGTATTCACTTCCGAATATAAACTGTCCCGAACCACCTACGAAAAGAAAACCTCCGAAAAAGAAGCATCTCAATTAAAACAATTCCAGGAAGAAATCCTGCAAAATAAGAGCGCCTACATCCTCGAATTAAAACAGAAAAAAGAGGATGTATTAAATAAGAAAGCAAAAGAAAACGAAAAATACTTAATACTCAAAGACCAATTAAATAACGACAAGAGAATAAAAGACGATAAATTACCCGGTATCGTAGAAAAATTCAAGAAAGACACCATTCGCATAGAAAATGAAGTATCTATCGCGAAATATGCTCTAGAGGATCTAGCTTCAAAAGAAGCGTATAACCGGGATATCATAGAGGCATACGGCAAGATATACAGCCCAAACATTAAAAATAGGTTCACCTTTATAACCCTAGGCAGCAAAGACGGCGTGCGAGTGGGCGCGAAATTTATGGCTTACCGACAGCAACAAGGATTCATCAGAAAATGGAAAGGACAAATAGAAGTAAAAAGGGTCTTTGACATCTACAGCTTGGCGTCTATTACTAAAATGGAAAAAGAAGATGAGCCTATTACGGATGGCGATTATATTACCAATATTTTTTACCACCCCAAACATAGCCGAACGGTAGTCCTGATCGGTAAATTCAGAAGAGGCCCATTTAAGTATGACCGCGAAGAAATAGAACAACGGCTTACCGATATGGGGGCCATAGTAGAAAAAAAGGTTTCTCTTAAAACAGATTTTGCCCTCATCGGCGACGACCCAGAAGAAAGAGATACGGATAAAGACAATTTCCTTTGGGTAAAAAAATTGAATATCCCTCGCGTGGAAGACAATGAAGCAAAAAAGAGCTTGGAATATTATTTAGGCGATTAGTTATGGCAAAAAAAACTATCATCAAAAAGCGCTCTCAGGACACTACGGCATCCGTGGTATTGATACTATCCAGTATTCTGCTCCTTATCTCGGTAATCAGTTCTTATCTCACCATCGGCGATTACAACGAAAAAATCAAGGATTTAGAAAAGGCAAAGCAAACCAATCAGAGCAAACAACGTGACCTGGAAGACGCTAGAGAAAAAGTAGCCAACTTTTCTACCCGCGTAGGATGGTTATCACGTGATGAACGCGCAATCTCGACCGGCGATGTCTGGAATAACTATACAAATCTGAAAGCCTTCTTAAACAGAATGGTGGAATACTTAACTGCAAATTACCAGATAGCGGAATACGACCCCTGGCCGGAAAAGGATATGCCGAAAAAACCCCTCAATCTTCAGGAACTAATTGATGTTATGGAACGCTTGACCAAGCAAAAGATAGAGAAAAATAGCGAGCTGATAAATGCCCGTAATAATTCGTGGAACGAGATTATTAAAGTAGTGGGGACTAAAGATGAAAGGGGCGAATTATATAAAAACATAGACCAAAAATCAGAAGATATTATCCGGACTAGAGAAGATATCGCTACTCTGGAAAAAGACACCCAAAGAATTACCGCCCAGGGCGAACTCGATATCTCGGTTTTGCAGGAAAGTATCAGGCAAATTGATGCCATGACTACCGAAAAGATTAAAGAAGGCGAAGCCAAAGTCACCGAATTAACCAAGAAAAAGAAAGAATACGAGGAAAGACTGGAAAAACTGAGAAACCGCATGGAGTTAGCTAGTGAAGGCATTGAGATTGACGGGAAAATTATCATGGCCGATATCGATAATAATTCTGTGTGTATTGACTTAGGCGCCCAGGACGCCATCGTCAAGGGAATGGATTTTGACGTCTTTACAATACTTAAAGGTGGATTAAAAAAAGCTAGGGGCAAAGTAAAAATCATCAAGGTGTTTGACGATTATTCCCAGGCAGCAATAATTCCCGATACCATGAAACGCGACAACTCAATCGCCACTGAAGATCTGGTAAATAGTGATATCTATAACCGTCAACGAATTAAAACATTCATATTTGCCGGTACGCCGGTCGGCAAATACTTGTTAGAAGACCTAAAGAAAAAGATAGAAGAATTCGGCGGCGACGTCTTATCCACCTTAAGCGACAATATCACCTATGTTGTGGTTGGTAATAATTTTGAAAACGACGATAATTATAAAAAAGCGATTTACCTAGGCGCTGTGGTCTTAAGAGAAAAAGAGTTATACGACCTTTTACGCATAGAATGGAAAGATTAAATATTATGGCTTTTACGCCCACAATTTATTTTGCCGTTACCACTCACTCCAAAACGACCTGTAATAATAGTTAATACAAAAACATGGGCTCCTAAATGAAATAATCGTCACATCTTACGAAGCCATATGGAAGAAAAAAGATTATCCCTAGGCGAACATCTTGAGGAACTGCGGGTTCGCCTGCTATGGTCCGCCATAGCATTTGCCATCGCTCTTATCCTTTGCTTCATCTTCCAGGACAAAATCCTGGAAATCATCATCACGCCACATCTTAATGCCGCCGGTGGAAAGCCATTAAGCACCCTGACCTATCCGGAAGGATTCCTTATCTATTTTAAGGCAAGTTTAATTGCCGCCTTTGTATTAAGCGGGCCTTTTATTATATACCAGCTCTGGAAATTCATCAGCGCTGGACTTTATTCTCGCGAAAAAAGATATGTCCTATTTTACCTGCCATTCTCACTAATCCTTTTTGCAGGCGGCGTCCTTTTCAGTTACCTTATCTTTATACCGCTGATGTTAAAATATCTCATTGCTTATCCTAATCCACTTTTTATTGATAATATTTTCAACCTCACCTGCTATTTTGACCTTTTTATTATGCTTACGATTATCATGGGCTTGGTGTTCCAACTGCCCCTGATAATGCTTTTTTTGGTTCAGGTTAAAATCCTGACGCCCCAAATATACTGGAGTAAAATAAAAATCAGCGTCTTGCTGGCATTTATTATTGCGGCTATAATCACCCCCAGCGGCGACCCGATTAACCAAACCCTTATTGCGATTCCTTTATTATTACTGTACCTGATAGGCATCTTATTGTCACTCGCGTATTTACGCCTTACTAAAAAATCAGATTAATTTGAAGTTTAACTCTTAATAATATACACTAGCCATATGGAAAAAGTAATTTTTGCCTTTTCGGGAGGCATGGATAATCTTATCTGTATTCACTATCTCCGAAATAAAGGTTTTAATGTAATTACCTTCCTGGCACAATTAGGACAACTAACCTATCTTGAACCGCTGGGCGAAAAGGCGGTTAATCTAGGAGCCACGGTCGCCCATATCGCCGACCTGCGCAGGAAATTTATCCATGACTTCATCCTGCCAGCACTACACGCTCAGGCGATTTATGATAATGGTTATCTGCTGGCCGCGGCGCTATCTCGACCATTAATCGCCGAAGAATTGGTAAACATCGCCGAAGAGGAAGACTGCCAACATGTCGCTCACGGCGCCCGAGGCATCGGTAACGACCATATCAGATTCGATAACTGTATCCATAACATTGCCCCTCACCTTAAAATTATTTCCCCGCTTAAGGAACTGGGATTAAAAACAGTCAAGGATGATATCAAATATATAAAAAAACATAGCCTCCAAATAGACATCGCCAAACAGTCATTATATAACATCGAATCCAACATTTGGGGTGTGAATATCCAGTTAGGCGCGGTGGGCCACCAATGGATGGAACCGCAACGAGACAGTTTTATTATCACCACACCACTTATGGAAACCCTGGATAAAGCCACTTCCATAGAAATAAAGTTCGACCAGGGCATCCCAGTCTCGATTGGTAATAAAAAAATGGACCTGTTAGAAATGATAGAGTTGCTTAACAACGTTGGCGGCCGAAACGCCATCGGCCGAATAGATATGATAGAAAATAAAATTTCCGGAGAAAAAATACGGGAGATTTATGAGGCGCCCGCCGCAACCATTCTTTACACGGCTTACCAAGCACTCTCTGGATTGATTATGCCCAAAGAGGTTCTCCAGTTCCAGTCCACCCTATCAACTAAATATGCGGAATTGATATATCAAGGCGCCTGTGCATCGCCTCTTAAAAAGGCGTTGGATAAATTATTTTATGAGTTATCACAAAGGATTACCGGCTCGATAAAGCTAAAAGCATATAAAGGCAACCTGACCGTTGTTGACAGAAAAGGATGATTCGCAAGCTTATTTCGTTATTGCTTAAAAATAAATTGACTTTAGCGGTTGCCGAATCCTGCACCGGCGGACTTATCAGCCATAAACTCACCACTGTCCCTGGTGTTTCTGAAGTATTCAGAGAAGGAATCATCTGCTACAGCAACACCTCTAAGACAAAACGGCTCGGAATTAAACAAAGCATCATAAAAAAATACGGAGCGGTCAGTTATGAAGTCTGTAGCTTGATGGCAAAAAATATCACTAAATCTGAGAAAACCGACGTAGGGATATCCATCACCGGCATTGCCGGCCCCTTGGGCAATTCACAGAAAAAACCGGTGGCGCCGAAGAGTCATCACGCCCTTAGGACGCACATCGGCCTGGTCTATATCGGCATCAATGTTAAAGGTCGCCTAACCGTATATAAATACAATTTTAAAGGAGACCGGGAATCTATTCAGCAGAAATCTGCTCGAACGGCTTTAGAATTATTAAAATCTCATCTATCATTTCCCGCCTGACGAACGGGTAGGCAACTTAAACGTAAATACGTTTACTATATATGCAAACTAAAAAATGGCACCTGAAGGAAATACCTGAAGCTGATTCTATCCGGTATCTAGCCAACGCTTTAAACATCTCGGAAGCTATTGCCCAGATTCTCATCCAACGCAATATTCACGATGCCTCTCAGGCAAAACGATTCCTCAAGCCCGATATAAAGAATCTACTCGCGCCTGGCCTTATACCCGGCTTATCCGCAGCCCATAAACGCATTGAACAAGCGTTACTTAATAATGAAAAAATTATCATCTATGGTGATTACGATGTTGACGGCATAACGTCTGTGGTGCTGCTGAAAAGATTCTTTCGCCTGTTGGGCCGTGAGGTCGATTTCTACGTCCCGCACCGCCTGATTGAGGGATACGGTCTTTCCAATGAAGCCATTGATGAAATCGCCCAGCGCGGTATAAACCTTATTATCACAGTAGATTGTGGCATCTCTAACAATGCGGAAATTGCCTATGCCAAAAAACTTGGGATGGACGTAGTGATTACCGACCATCACGAAATCCCGCCTGAATTACCTCAATGCATTATTGTCAACCCCAAATTAGACAAGCAGAATCATGACTCCTATTTTCTTTCCGGTGTTGGCGTAGCATTTAAGGTCGTTTGGTCTCTGATGGACACCTTCTCGCAAGCAAAAAAAGACAGCCGGGTCTTCCACGAATTCCTAAAGGACTCTATGGCCTTGGTGGCTATGGGCACAGTAGCTGATGTCGTGCCGATGACCGGCGAAAACCGGGTCCTCTGCTCCTATGGACTGGAAGCTCTGACCAATACCAAAATAGCCGGACTGAATGCCCTGATTGCGCAAACTGGATTAAACTCCTCTGGCGGTGGCTACCAAGGCCCAAATACCATGGGTAAGCCGGCTAGTTTGAACAGTAGTTCTATCCGGGCAGAAGACATTGCCTTTCGACTGGGACCCCGCCTCAATGCAGCCGGACGCATGGGCGATTCATACGGCAGTATCAAACTCCTGACCTCTGACTTTCCTGAGGAAATAGAAAAACTGGTCGCCCAACTGGAACAGAATAACAAAGACCGCCAGAAGATAGAAGGCAAGATTCTAACCGAGGCGTTAAAAATAGTTCGAGAAACCTATGACATAGACAATAACTATTGCATTGTCCTGTCCGGCGAAAAATGGCATTCCGGGGTTCTAGGTATCGTGGCCTCTAAACTGGCCGATGAATTCTATCGTCCAACCGTGCTTATTTCCACGGAAAACGGAATGGGCAAGGGCTCGGGCCGGTCCATACCCTGCTTCCACCTCTATAATGCCCTGTGTGATTGCCGGGAATTATTATTATCCCTAGGCGGTCACGAATATGCCGCGGGACTGCGGATAGACCACAAATATATTCCGCAACTTAAAGTGAAACTTAATGAATACGCCCGGTCGCATCTGAAAGCTGATGACCTCAAACCGTTCATCAGTATAGACCTAGCTCTAGACTTCAAACAGATAACCAAGAAATTATTATCTGAGATAAAAATGCTCTCGCCATTTGGCGAAGGCAATGAAGAACCTGTCTTCTGCTCACACGGCTTGCAGGTCGTGGGCACGCCCAAACTCATTGGCAACACCCTTAAACACCTAACATTTTACGTTAAAGGACAGGACCGAACCTACCGGGTCATTGCCTTTAACAAGGCCTCCTACATATCCTTGCTGGACAAAGCAGAGAATAAACCGTTCTCTCTCGCCTACACCCTTAAGCTTAATTCCTGGCACGGAGAAGAAAACATAGAACTAGAATTCGTGGATATGCTAACATAAAATCACCACTCAATTCAATTATTTGATCCCGCCGAAACGGCGCTCACGCTGATTGAATTCCTCTATCGCCTTATGGAAATGCGCTATCGTAAAATCGGGCCAGTATGTCGGTGTGATGTAAAACTCGGTATACGCCATCTGATACAACAAAAAATTACTCAAGCGGTATTCGCCGCCGGTCCTGATTAATAAGTCCGGGTCAGGCATCTGGGGGTCATAAAAGTATCGCTTGAGGGTTTCTTCGTTTACGGTTTTAAGGTCAACACCATGTGCGCATACTTTTTTTACCGCATCAACAATCTCGGACCGGCTGCCGTAGTTCAGAGCCAAGCATAATGTCAAACCGGTATTAGAACAACTCTTACTCCTCAGTTGCTCAATCAATCCTTGCGTTTTTTTAGGAAAATCATTAGTCCGCCCTATGGTGGCAAACCTGATATTATTACCCATTATCTCGGCTTCTTCACGAATCAGATATTTATCCAGGAGCCGCATCAGGAAAGAGATTTCATACTTAGGCCGCTTCCAATTCTCGCTGGAAAAAGCATAGAGGGTAAGCCATTTGATGCCGATTTTAGCGGCCTCGCGGACAATCTCATTAACAACCTGAGCGCCCTTTTCGTGTCCTTTAACGCGCGACAAACCCCGCTCCTTGGCCCATCGACCATTGCCGTCCATTATTATTGCGATATGATTCGGAAGATTCATAAATGAAAGCTCCGGTTGCCGGCTACATTTTATGTATTATCTGCTTTTCTTCCGCACCGACTGAAACCATCTTTATCGGCACACCTAATTTTTTCTCAATAAATGCAAGATATTTCCGGGCATTCTCAGGCAAATCGCGGTATTTCTTAATAGCGGATATATCCTCAGGCCAACCCGGTAACGTCTCATAGACCGGCTGACATTGCTCTAAGACTGAAATATCTGCCGGGAAGTGCGTCAATAATTTGTTTTTATATTTATAACCGACAGCAATCTTCAGAAATGCCAAGTGACTCAGAACATCCAACTTAGTCATAGCAATATAACTAACCGCATTGAGTTCAATGGCCGTACGGGCCACAACCAAATCCAACCAACCACACCGGCGCGGTCGCCCAGTGGTTGCCCCGAATTCACCGCCCAGCGTCCTTAAAACCTCGCCCAAAGTTCCGGTATTCTCTGCCGGGAATGGCCCTTCGCCTACCCGGGTGGTATATGCCTTAAGAATACCGATGGTCTCAATCCGCTTATTCGCTAAAGGAATCCCTGTGCCGGACGATACCCCGGCTAGGGAGGAATTAGAAGAAGTCACAAATGGATATGTGCCAAAGTCAATATCCAACATCGTACCCTGGGCGCCTTCTATTAGAATATTCCTGTTACTCTTAATGGCATCAATCAATAACCTTCTGGTGTCAGTTACAAAAGGCCTAATAAATCTGGTATAAGCCAAATATTCAGAATATATCTTGGATGAAGAAAGCGGTTTAATTTTCATCGCCTGGAATAGTTTATTCTTTAGATTAAGATTCTCCTTAAGACGCTGGTAAAACAGCGGCTTATTAAATAAATCATTCACCCGAATGCCGGTTCGAGCGTATTTATCGGAATAACAAGGCCCAATTCCTAATCCAGTGGTGCCAATCTTACGCTTGCCGAGTTGAAGTTCTGATAACTGGTCCATCACCTTATGATACGGCATTACCAGATGCGCCTGTCCGCTGATAAATATATTGCCATCAATCTTAACATGCCTGGATTTAAGCCCCTTGACCTCCTTGATAAACTGCCCCGGGTCAAAGACCACGCCGTTACCGATAACGCATTTCACCCCACCATGAAGTATGCCAGAAGGAACCAAATGCAGGACAAATTTCTTACTGCCCTTAATTACGGTATGACCGGCATTGCCGCCTCCCTGATACCTAACTACAAAATCAGAAAGAGCGGAAAGGTAATCAACAAGCTTTCCTTTACCCTCATCGCCCCATTGCAAGCCGACGACAAATTTTATCATAACATCACCTATTAACTGCTATTTTTTGTTTATAGTGTATACACAAATTTCACCGCACATAGAACAGGCGGTTTTTGATTTAGTTTTACGGCGGGAACGGTATTGGGTCGCCTTGACCGGATCAATGGAATGGACAATCTGTTTCTCCCAATCACACTGCCGACGGTATTCCGAAAATACCTTATTGCGCTGCCAGGCAGATGAATTACCCCTGGCAATATCAGCCGCTTGAGCCGCAATACGCGCCGCAATAACACCCTCTTTGACATCATCCGGCGTAGGCAAACCTAAATGCTCGCTGGGTGTGACATAGCAGATAAAATCAGCTCCGGCCCAACCGGCTACAGCCGCGCCGATAGCCGATGTAATATGGTCATAACCGGGAGCAGAATCAATCACCAAAGGACCGAGCACATAAAACGGCGCCTCGTCACAAAGTGACTTTTGGAGTTGCACCTGCGCCTTAATCTGGTTTAAGGGAACATGTCCTGGACCTTCAATCATCACCTGGACATCAGCCGCCCGCGCCCGCTTAGCCAGTTTGGCCAGCACCATCAACTCACCTATCTGGGCACGGTCAAAAGCATCAGCAATTGCGCCAGGTCTTAAACCATCACCTAAGCTTAAAACTACATCGTATTTACGGGATATATCTAATAATCTGTCAAAATATTGATAAAGCGGATTCTCCTGCTTGTGGACTCTCATCCACTCGGTCAGAATAGAACCGCCCCGGCTGACCATCCCGCCGACTCGGCCGTCATTTTCTAAGTCAGCCACCACATCACGCGTTACGCCGCAATGCACCGTGATAAAATCCACTCCGTCCTGGCAATGATTCTCGATGGCTTTAAACATATCATCAGCCGTGAGTTCTTTTATCGAGCGACAGATGTCTGTCTTTTTCCCAAGCCGGCTAAGTGAATAAGCCGCGGCTTCATAGATAGGTACAGTGCCTAAAGGAATTAACGATTGGGATAGAATTTTACGGCGGATATGACCGATATCGCCTGAAGTGGATAAATCCATCACTGCATCAGCTCCGGCATCAGAGGCGATTTTTAATTTCTTAATCTCGTCTTTGACATCAGAATAATCAGTCGAGGTGCCGATATTGGCATTAACCTTAATACGCAGGTTCTTGCCTATTCCGCAAATGACCCTTTGCGGTAAATTTTTATGCCCTTCCCATCGTAACCTATTTGAAAGAAGAACTACCCGGCCGGTCTTAATCAGCTCCCTTAAATCAGCCGGCGCGATATTTTCCGCCTGCGCCACAGCCTTCATCTGTTCCGTAACCACGCCGGATCGGGCTTGTTTTAGTTGTGTCACCCCGCACACACTTTGCATTCTTGACACTTTCTGTTATCCGTTCTTTTAATCTCGTAATGGATTGCCCATAATATTTTAGATTATGTTCCCGTTCTCTAGCATCTTTTTGGGCTCTGTACGCTTCATAATAAATCAACTCATATGGCATTCCAAATTTTGTGGCTGTCGACTTACCTGTATTATGTTCTTCAAGTCGTTTCTTTAAATTAGAGGTATAACCGATGTAAAATTTATCACTCTTTCTGCTGTAAAGCAAGTAAATATAATACATATGCAAAGTGTGTGCGGGGTCATATCTCCATTATCTCAGCAGTTTTCTTGGAAACATTCTCGTCAATCTGCTTTTCATATTTCTCGGTTAATTTCTGCAGTTCATCCTTGAGTTTAAACTTGGCATCCTCGGTTAAGGTCTTTTTCTTCTCTTCATCCTCAACCAATTTAATACCATCGCGCCGGATATTCCGAACCGCCACCTTGGTCTTTTCAGCTGTGTCCCTGGCAACCTTACTAAGCTGCTTGCGTCTATCTTCGCTTAAAGGCGGCAGATTCAACCTAATAAGCTTGCCGTCATTATTTGGATTAACACCTGCGTCTGACGTCATTATCGCCTTTTCTATCGCCCCAAGTGATGACTGGTCATAGGGCTTAATAATAATCATCCGCGGCTCAGGCACAGAAATATTAGCAATTTGTTTCAGGGGTGTGGGCGAACCGTAATACTCCACTTTGATATTATCCACCAGCGCCGGTGAAGCCCGGCCGGTCCTGATTCCCCTGAATTCACCGGTCATTACCTCCATAGCCTTCTGCATCTTCTGTTCGGCATCGCCGCAAATAGGATGGCTCATATAAACACCTCCAACTATAATTTATTAAATGTCTAATGAAGAACTATAACTATACTAAAGTAAAAGGTCAAGAAAAATACCGATATGAGGATACTATGAAATCACCGTCCCGATTCGTTCACCCTGAATCGCCCGTTTTATATTACCTCGTTTATTAAAATTAAATACAATAATGGGAATTCCCCGCTCCATACATAACGTAATAGCGGTAGAATCCATCACCTTTAACCGCTGTTTAATAACATCCATATAACTCAAGCGGTCGTATTTCTTTGCCTTAGGATTTTTGAAAGGGTCATCGGTATAAACGCCGTCAACCTTGGTGGCTTTAAAAATAGCATCAGCATTGATTTCAGTGGCGCGTAAAACTGCAGCGGTATCTGTGGTAAAATGCGGATTACCTGTGCCGGCGGCTAAGATAATGACCCGGCCTTTTTCTAAATGCCTGATAGCCCTGCGTCTGATAAACGGTTCAGCCACGGCCTGCATCGGGATAGCGGTCAATAATCTGGTCGGCACTCCGTTCTTCTCCATCATATCCTGGAGCGCCAGAGCATTGACCAGCGTAGCGACCATACCCATATAATCAGCCGTGGCGATATTGACGCCCTGCTTCTCAAACTCACCGCCCCGGACGATATTACCACCGCCAACGACTATGGCCAGCTGAACCAGCGGCACCACCGAAATTAATTCCTTGGCTAATAAATTTACCTGGGGAATGTCTATTCCATGCCCTTTTTCATGGCAGAAGCTCTCGCCGCTGAGTTTAAGAACAACCCTCTTATATTTGGTGTTTTTCACTTGCCAATCTCAAATCGCTGGAACTTTTTGACCACGATATTCTCGCCGAACTTGGCGATATGATTCTTTATCAGGTCTGCAATCTTTATCTTATCATCCTTGACAAACGGTTGATCCAGTAAGCATTTCTGGGTGTAGAAAAATTTCTCTATCTTACCCTCCACAATCTTCTCTATCATTTGAGGCGGCTTATCCTTAAGCTCCTTGCGGTAAAATTCTTTTTCCTGTTCAATCATCTGCGCATCCAACTGTTCCTTGGATATCACCAGCGGAGACATGGCGGTGATATGCAGGCAGATATCTTTCAGCAGCGCCTGAAAATCCTCATTCTTGGCTACAAAATCGGTTTCACAGCCCAATTCCACCATAACACCAACCTTGCCGTTAGAATGAATATATGAACCAATGCGCCCCTGTGACACAGCCTTGTCCATCTTTTTTTCAGCAATGGCCAGCCCCCGGCGCCTAAGGACATCCGACGCCTTATTCACATCGCCGCACGCCTCTTCCAGTGCCTTTTTACATTCAGCCATGCTGGCTGAAGTCTTATCCCTTAATTCCTTTACCTGGGTAGCGGTAATTGCGCTCATATTGAACAAACTCCTTAGAGCCAGTTAGACCCCGAATGCTTTCGAGGTCTTTACTGGGTCTTATCCCGACAGATTTTGTCGGGGTTATTTAACTATTTCTTCGTATGAACTTTTGGGGCACTGTCTTTCTTGCCCTTATCCATTGGCCTGATACCTTCCTTCTTAAAGTGGATAATTCTCTTAGTTGCCTTTTCTGCCGGTTCACCTTCAGTCTTTAATGGCTTTATCACCAATTCGCTCCTGCCTTCAATGATAGCATCCGCCAGTTTGGCCAGCACCAATCCGACAGACTTAATGGCATCATCATTTATGGGAATCGGGATGGTAATATCTGAAGGATCGCCGTCCGTATCAAGCAGGCAAATAGTCGGGATATTGGCGCGGATAGATTCAGCCAGCGCGGTCTTGGAACGGCCCTGATCAACAGCAATCACTACATCGGGTAACCGTGACATCACCCGTAATCCGCCCAAATTGTTCCGCAGTCGCTGCATTTCGCGCTGGAACTGTGATTGTTCCTTCTTGTTATAATGATTGATAGTCCCATCCGCTTCTGATTTCTCGTATTTAAGCAGTTTGGTCAACTGTTTCTTGATGGTATCAAAATTAGTAATGGTGCCGCCCAGCCAGCGGTTATTAACATAAGGCATCTCGCAACGCTTGGCTTCCGATTCAATAATGCTGGATAGTTGTTTCTTGGTACCCACGAATATCGCTATCCCTCCGCCCCGGGCAATGGCCTTAAGCAACTCGGTCGCCTTGATAACACTCTTTACTGTCTCTTTTAAATCAATAATATGAGTGCCTTTGCGGGTGCCCATGATATAGGATTTCATCAGGGGATTCCATCTGGATGATTTGTGCCCGAAATGTGCGCCGCTTTCGATTAGATCAGTTAACTCGATTAAAGACATCTGAAATTATTCCTCCTTTTAGAGTCCCCGCCAACGGCTGGGAGTCTTAGCCCAACGAATCCCGCTTCGGCGGGACAAACGTCGGGATTCCTATTTACCAAGCATCGTTTAAACGATACAACGCCCCGCTATATGCGAAGCGCGATTCGTAACCATTCTCATTATATAAATATTCAACCAATGTCAACAAAATAATTGACAAATAAGGGTTAAAAAGTATTAGTAAGCATTATTTAATGCGGGCGTAGTTCAGCGGTAGAATACCAGCTTCCCAAGCTGGTTGTCGTGGGTTCGAATCCCATCGCCCGCTCTTTACTCTCCGTTACGAACGAAGTGAGTTACGGAGAGTTATCCCGCCGAACTCCGCAGAGACCGCGTCCAGCGAATGGCGGGATTACCGAGTTAATGGCAGTTATCCCGCCGAATGGCGGGATATAAGAACCAGTAAGTTGCTTTGCTCCTAACTGGTTCTAATACTGGCAGTTAGACCCTGAGTGCAGCGAAGGGTCGCTAGTATGTGGTATGTGTATTTTTTAAGGTGTAGTGACAATTCCATATATACCGGAATTACTACTAACCTTGAATCTCGCGTAAAACGACATGACCAAGGTAACGGATGCAAATATACATCCTACAGGCGACCGGTAAAATTGATTTATTCAGAAAAATATCCTAATAAATCGCAAGCAGCGATAAGGGAAAGTTACCTGAAAGGATTAACCAGAAGTAAAAAAGAGGCGATAGTTACGGGTTCACTTCGCCCAGATAGTAATCTGGGCTCAGTGTAAACTCATCACATCGCCCGCTCTTTACTCTCCGTTACGAACGAAGTGAGTTACGGAGAGTTATCCCGCCGAACTCCGCAGAGACCGCGTCCAGCGAATGGCGGGATATAAGAACCAGTAAGTTGCTTTGCTCCTAACTGGTTCTAATACTGGCAGTTAGACCCTGAGTGCAGCGAAGGGTCGTTAATATGTGGTATGTCTATTGTTTAAGATGCAAAGATAACTCTATTTATACCGGGATTACCAATGACCTTAACCAAAGGGTGGATCGCCATAATCAAGGTCAGGGATGTAAATATACAGCATACAGGCGACCGGTAAAATTGGTTTATCAGGAAAAACATCCTAATAAATCAGCAGCCGCAAAAAGGGAAAGTTGCCTGAAAGGATTGACCAAGAGCCAAAAGGAGGAACTGGTCTCGGCTAAAAAAGGAAAATCCCGATGTTCATCGGGATAAGAGTTTGTAACGGGCTTGCCGACCTTGTATGGTCGACAACCCCTAACAAACTCTAACGGGGTGTGGCGCATTAGAAACTGTTAGCGACCTGCCTGCCGGCAGGCAGGCGAAGGAGCATTACAGTTTCTTATCCCGCCAAATTGGCGGGAGATGGCTTAGCGCGTGGCGCCTGGAGCGCCAAGGTCGCGGTGCAAATATCTGGAGAATATAACGGGGTGTGCCCCGTTAGAGATAATTTAAATCTCTGCTGGAACAAAATGATAAGGAGTGAATAAACCCGGAACCGTTGCCATAATTATATGAACACGGTCGTCCCAGAAGGGACGACCTATCTCTAACGGGGTGTGGCGCAGATGGCTTAGCGCGCCTGCTTTGGGAGCAGGAGGTCGGTGGTTCGAATCCACTCACCCCGATATTAATTACTTATTAAATTAATTTTATAGAAAGGAACTAAACTATGTTTGAAACCACATACGGACTGACCGAGGACCAACTGGCTATGCGGCAACTGGCCCGGGAAATCGCCCAGGAAAAAATCAAGCCGGTCGCGGCAAAATACGACGAAGAAAACTCTTTCCCCTGGCCCATCGTCAAGATACTGGCTGATGCCGGCCTATTCGGATGTTTCATTGAAGAAAAATACGGCGGCACCGGCGGCGGCGTCCTGGATTTATGCCTGATTACCGAAGAACTCTGCCGGACCTGCGGCGGTATCTCGCTATCTTTGGCCGCCACTGCCCTGGGCACCTTCCCGATTATCCTCTACGGCAACGAGGAACAGAAGAAAAAGTATCTGACCGAAATCGCAGCCGGCCGGAAACTGGCCGCATTTGGACTGACCGAAGCCAATGCCGGCAGCGACGCCAGCGGCATCCAGACTACCGCTACCAAGGACGGCGATTATTATATCATCAACGGCACCAAGCAATGGATAACCAACGGCGGCGAGGCCAAGATATACTCGGTCATCACGATTACAGATAGAAACAAAGGCGCCCGGGGCGCCACGGCCTTTATCGTCGAGGACGGCACACCCGGATTCACCTACGGCAAGAAAGAGAACAAGATGGGCATCCGGGCCTCGGCCACCCGCGAACTGATATTTGATAACTGCCGGGTCCACAAGGACCAGATGCTCGGCAAGGAAGGCTACGGATTCTTCGTGGCTATGAAAACCTTTGACGCCTCGCGTCCGGGCGTGGCTTCCCAGGCGCTGGGCATTGCCCAGGGCGCGCTGGATTTGGCGGTCCAATATTCCCGCGAACGCAAACAATTCGGCAAGGCCATCTGCTCATTCCAGGGACTGCAGTTTATGCTGGCTGATATGGCCACCCAGGTTGCGGCCGCCCGGTATCTGACCTACGAAGCCGCCCGGGCCGCGGATAACAAGCATCCCAATGTCGGCGCCATCTCGGCTATGGCCAAACTCTATGCCTCGGACACGGCCATGAAGGTTACCACTGACGCGGTCCAGATATTCGGCGGCTACGGCTATATGAAAGAATACCCGGTGGAAAAGATGATGCGCGACGCCAAGATTACCCAGATTTACGAAGGCACTAACCAGATTCAGCGCGAGGTCATTGCCCTGGAGTTAATCAAGGAATCGGCTAAGGGGAAGTAGGAACCACAGATTTCGCTGTCGCGGTCTCTGCGGAGTTCACCGATTCCACAGATTGATTATTGACCGGGAATTGCCACTCCCCTCTAATAAGAGGGGCCGGGGATGTGTAATTACATTTCCCCAAGACGACACACCCCTAAAACCACACACCAATGTATTGGTGTGCAGGGTAAATCCCCTCTTGCGAAGCCGCAGCGAAGTCCCGATAACTTCGGGGATAGAGGGGACTTAAGAAAATGATGGGGATTTGAATTTCTAACTACTTTATTATTTCTTCAACCGCGGCAGGACAAAGGCCGAAACCAGAATCGCCGATGCGCCCAACCATTCTAATATGGCGGTCAGGAACAACCGGCTGTTCCAGTTTCCAAAGGAGTTGATGAAAATAAATACACCCATTAAAATAATAATCACACCGCAGAAAATAGCTACGGCCATACCCGGAATCTCTGATATCGGTTTCTGGAAAACCAAGGCAGTTGACGCTACAACCAATAACGATAAAGCAATGGCCGAACAAAGATACGGCACGGAAATGGTGTGATAATAATTCCACAACTCGGCCTTCTTGATAACCCAGCCGATAGCCAGCAGGACCACGGCCACAATCACGTAATTCAATAAATCAAGTAGTTTCATAGCATTCTCCTTTTCTAAATAGCAATCTATCTTTAAATCATTAAAGGGTCAAGAAAAAGAGTAGCCACTAAGACATTCACCCCGTTAGAAGCGTCCTTGGAGGTGGGTTAAACCATACTGTTAATCTAAGCCTGTCTCTCTTGTTCGCTTCTAACGGGGCAGGGGCACGAAGAATAACAAGGGGTCAATACATTTAGCCATTACTACAACACATGGAGTGGATTCAAGAACCTCTCAATGTCATTCTGAACGAAGTGAAGAATCTCAGTTTTAAGGCACGGATTCTTCGCCTGCGGGCTCAGAATGACAGTTTTTAGACAAACTCCATGTCTATATCTTTTCATACAAACACCAATAATAATCAGCGCCGCGCTTATATTGGTCAAGTATACATCTACCGCTTCCGTCCTCCAATCCCTTTCTGCCCTGATGAGGCAGCAGGTCAAGAATCATTGACGGACTCACATCCGGCGGCAGGTTAGGAAAATCAATTGCATTACCCATAACATAAGGCAGTTCTTCCCCGTCATCAAGTACCAGCGTAAACACGCAATAGCCCATCCCGGACTCGCCGGCCTTATACATCTTGGTGGCCAGTTTCGCGGGCAGGCGGACCGGACTCTCTTCTATTTTAACGACATCTGTAATTATGATGGATTGCTTAGCCGGGTCATCCTTAGGCAGGACGCCCCAATGCGTTATGTATGATTTCACCTCCTGGACATAGACCCGGTCAAATGAACGCCCGTCCTTTAAGGTAACCTTGCAGGGATAATACTCTATGACCGTGGCGAATTCATCCCTGGATGGCTCAATCTTCTTCAACTGTTCCAGAAGCAACGGAGTAATCTTTGGTATATCCATAAGCAACAAATTATTATATCTCTGCATAAGCAGGAAATCAAGAAAACATCACCGCGAATACTGCTGTATTTAAGCAGAACACCGCACGGCTTGCGCCGTTAACCGCATGGCTTGTGCCGTTAACCGCACGGCTTGTGCCGTTAACCGCACGGCTTGTGCCGTTAACCGCATGGCTTGTGCCGTTAACCGCATGGCTTGCGCCGTTAACCGCATGGCTTGTGCCGTTAACTGCCCGGTTTGTGCCGTTAACTGCCCGGTTTGCGCAGAATACTGCTGTATTTAAGCCGGAATCAACCGCTCTCAAGAAGGAAACCTGTGGTCTAAAGCCGAAATCTTAGGCGGGTTTACCCCGTTACCCCTAACGGGGTTCTATATAATAAGAGTCCCGTAGGGACAGCACGCCCCGGAGGGGCCTCTGATGGATGGGTTAATTAGTGTATCTCCGGATTTTCAAGATAATCTTCTTCTAAGGCAAATTTCAATTTTGTTTCATTGTACCTTAGATTATTTGACCTGTTCTTTTCGATAAATAGTTGCGCATATTTAGCTCTTTGGAAAGATATATCCAAAAGATTATTAAATGACAACGGTTTCCGTCCTGCGTGATGAAGCTTTATTGCAGGACCTCTCACTTGACCGAAAGCTAAAGGAATCGCTTTAAATACTCTTATATATGCTACAAGCAAAACAACTACAGATATAACAAAAACTGCAATAGCGCTATAGATTAAATTAGTACCAAGATTAAACTTAAAATAACCTATTAAAGTAACTGCAAAAATAACAGCAAAAGCAATAAAAGTGTAAATCGAATATCTCCGCCAAAGTTTACCTATTTGATTTAATAAATTAGCGCAACTTTCACAATATAACCAATCAATGACAAAACTTCTTGTATAAAAAAGAGGCACTGTTACTTCTCCTTGAATCTGGCAAGGAATATTAGCTGGCGTTTTCAAGCAATTAGGACATTCGTTGGGAAAAAATAAATCCTGATATTTATTAATTTTTACCCTTACCCACCTCATATATCACCTGCTTTACGATAGATATTTCCTATCCCCTAATTGTTCTGGGCAAAATCATCTGATGTTGGGGACACCCCGCACATAAGTTATGTGCGGGATTGGAATTCTGGTCCCTTACGGGATTTTATTACGAACAGCAGTGAGTCCCGTGAGGGATAGAATACCGTTAGGTATAGCACGCGCCGGCAAAGGCAACGTCTACCCATCCGCTTCAAACGAATGGAATTGCAGCAAGCTTCTTTTTAAGTTCCGGAATATCTTTTGTGCATATCGTCCAGACCAGCGAGATGTCAACACCAAAATATCCATGAATCAGTTTATCCCGTAAGCCGGCCATATCTTTCCAGGGAATATTATTATGCGTCTTTTTCAGGTTTGCTGATAAATTCTTAACGGCCTCGCCGATTATTTCCAACTGCCTTATCACCGCGCTCTGAACAAGTTTGTCTTTCATAAACGCCTCTTTTTTGATGCCGCTCATAAAGGTGTCAATATTTTCGCAGGCCTCACTGATATGCCGTAAATAGAGATTATCTTTTTTCATAGACAACCTTCATTGACCTTAAGATTTCATTTCTCAGATGAGGACTAATACTTCCCTGGCTCAATAAATCCACCCTCCTCTTAAAGACCTTGCGCATTTCATTCTCGGTATGGATTAAATCCAACAAGCTCTTTTCCCGTGAGGAATCAAACCTTATCAGGATGTCAATGTCGCTTTTGGGGGTTTGTTTGCCTTTAGCGAATGAACCGAATAATGCCATAAAAACCACATCATTCTGCAGGCAGACATCCTCTATTTTATCTTTTACGGCTCTGTTCCGAAATATGTTAGGCAGATGGTTAACTTTTATCATCAGTAACTCCTTGTTAACCTTACTATATCAATTGACATCAGATAAGTCAAGGAAACATCGCAACTTCTGCCACTAAGGCACCAAGACACTAAGAATTTCCAGGCCTGCCACCCGCGGGCGTCCCTTGAACTCGCTACTGCGAGACCACGAAGTGAACTCGCTACTGCGAGACCACGAAGTGAACTCGCCCCGGATTTCTATTTTTTATACCCCCACCCCCCGACTCGTCCCCACTACCTCCCTAGGGGTATGGGACACCCCCCTTACCATAAGAGGACACCCCCGGTATCTATATAGGACACCCACTATATCTATAGGCGACACCCACTATATCTGTAGAGGACACCCGGTATATCTATAGAGGACACCCAACGTATCTATTAAGGACACCCGGTATGCCTGTAGAGGACACCGGATATGCCTATTGAGGACAGCCGGTATATCGCATGAGGACACCCGGCATATCGCATAGGGATACCCGGTATATCACATAGGGACACCCGGTATATCATATAACCGCACCCCCGGTATGATATGAGGATACCCACTCTATCGTAAAGGGACACCCACTGTATGGCTTAATCACACCCCCTGACGGGTAGGCTATTTCGGAGAATTAGGTATGGTGTCCCCCGAACCTTTATCGAACTCTACTGAGACCGCGAAGCGAAGGGTGTCACCGGAGTATCGTTATCGGAATTACAAATAGTTACTTACCAGCTAATAGATTAGCTAATTCAATGACTGGTTTGGGGAAATCTTTCCATCGATTTTCCCAACAAACCACATAATCAATATCATCGATAGAATGATTCCAGCTTCCTTTGGATAAGCGATATTTTAATTCAACATGGATTTCAGAATTTCTTTTCTCATCATAACAAACCGCATCAATACCTTTACCCCCACACAAATCAAGAATCTGCCAAGGCAATATTCCTTTGCTACATAAAATCGCAAAAATAGCAAGAACCCCCTGTTCTTCTTGAGGAGCATAAGGGAATCCCTCCAAATCCACCCTTTGCCAATTACGGCGCTTCGCTCCGGAAGGAATAGGCGGCACTGGACGAGATGTTTTTTGTGGCAATAAGGAGTGCTGATTTAATGCAAACTTATCTTTTGAGTCCATAGCATTTAATTTTGGTGTTTCAAGAATCTGTTTAGAATCAAACAAATTTTCGACGTGCCCCAATTCTACGGCTTTCTTGATAAAGTCTGTTAGAGTCGGATAGCGATTCTTAGCCATATTCAAACCAAATTTCTTTCTTTCACTACTTTTGGGGTATCTCCCTAAAGTCTTTACGGCTTTGACAATTCTCTGAAAGTACACT
>Ga0208373_1002159_pt1 | contig 22707 bp, 15 predicted proteins | sample RifOxyC2_FD_184036 | JGI IMG/M metagenome (GOLD analysis project Ga0208373, IMG submission 184036) | Soil microbial communities from Rifle, Colorado - Rifle Oxygen_injection C2 (SPAdes) | ecosystem: Environmental > Terrestrial > Deep subsurface > Rock core/Sediment | place: Rifle, Colorado... | reverse complement strand
GAAGAAGCTATACAACAGGATAAAAAATTTTTTGTTGGATTTTATTTGTTTTATGTTCCTCTTCAAAAAGAAAAATTTTATTTTGCATTGTTGTTGAATAAAAAATGACTTTATAAGGAACGACTATTTAAATAGTATTTTAGAAATAATTTATGAAGGATTATCATATTAATATCTTTTACAGCGATGAAGATGAAGGATATATAGCTGACATCCCGGATTTGAAATTTTGTTCTGCTTTTGGGAATAGTCCAAATGAAGCGTTGTAAGAAGTCTTAAAAGCAAAGGAAGCTTGGTTGGAAACTGCAAAAAAAGAAAATAAGAAAATCCCCAAACCAAGATTTAAACCTATTTTTTATAAAGTAGCAGTTTTGTGATATATGTTTGGTAAACAACAAAAAAAATTTCCCCTTAAATAAATTCCAAATAACTCACTACTTACATATCAAATTATTATATTTGCTTTCAAAGATTTCATAAGTTTTAAATTTACTTTTTCAAAATGAAAAGAACAGCAGTGATTATGGCAGGTGGCTCAGGTGAGCGGTTCTGGCCCTTAAGCCGTACAAGTAAGCCGAAGCAGTTATTAAGCCTCGCTACAGATAAAACTATGTTAGAGGATTCTATTGAACGTATTTCTCCTCTTATACCGATTCAGGATATTTTTATAATTACGAGCCAGGTTCTGCTCGAACCGATGAGAAAAGCATTGACTGAACTTCCTCCCGAAAACATAGTTGCAGAGCCTCTTAAAAGAAACACTGCCCCCTGTCTTGCCCTTGCTGCAAGTTTCATTGCTGAAAGATATAAAGAGGAGGGTTTTGATGAATCAGAAATATCAATCGCTGTGCTGACTGCCGACCAAAACATTTATCCAAATGAAGAATTTATTCGAACTATTGAATCAGCTCTGAATTATGTTGAAAATAATCCTGCTCTTGCTACAATCGGAATCCAGCCTGATAGGCCTGAAACAGGTTATGGTTATATCGAAGTTGATTCACCTTTTAATAAAGAACACAATAATCCTGACATCAAACCTGTAATCAGGTTTATCGAGAAACCGAGCATCGATAAGGCGCAGGAATTTTTATCAAAAGGAAATTATCTTTGGAACAGCGGAATGTTTTTTTGGAGGCTTGATAATTTTATTAATGCAATGAAAATACATACACCTGAAATTGGGAATATGATTGACGATATACGTAAAGGCTATTCTAAGAAAACGGGAATCGCTTTGCCTGAGGCATTAGACAGGATAACGCCAATTTTTGAGTCTTATCCTAACATTTCGATTGATTATGCCTTGATGGAAAAAGCAGATAATGTTTTCGTTACAAAAGCAACTTTCAAATGGGATGACATTGGTTCATGGGATTCATTCGACAGGGTGAAAAATCCAGATTCAGAGGGGAATATAATTCAGGGAAATACTGTAATTATTGATACCAAAAATTCTGTGATAATTAATTCGTCTTCAAAAGATAAAATTATTGCCGGTTTAGGACTGGATGGATTTGTTATTGTTGCAACAGATGATGCAGTATTGATTTGTCCAAAAGATAAAGTACAGGATGTAAAGAAATGCGTAGAAAAAATCCGAAATGAAAAAGGCGATAAATACTTATGATTTATGTTCCCCCTTATCAAAGGGGGTTTGGGGGTTGTTTAGGATTAATTAATTTCAATAAAAATGCAAACACTATTTACAAATATCAGTTCTCTCGTTACCGTTAATTCCAACGGCTCACTGAAAAAATGCGGAATAGAAATGTCCGACATAGGTGAACTCAAAGACGCTTGCTTGCTATTTGATGATAAAATTATTTGGATGGGGACTACTAAGGAAGCCGAAAACAAAATCATAAATGGGGATATCAATCCTGATATATTTAGAAATATGAAAGGTACAACTATTCTCCCCGGTTTTGTAGATTCACACACTCATATAGTTTTTGCCGGAGGCAGGAGCAACGAATTTGCCAAGCGTCTGCGTGGTTCAACCTATCAGGAAATAGCCGCTGAAGGAGGAGGCATACTCGCTACTGTTAATGCTGTCAGAAAAGCATCAATTGATGAACTTGTCGAAAATGGCTATAATCTTGCAATGAGTGCCATTAGCCATGGAACAACAGCACTTGAAATCAAAAGCGGGTATGGTCTTGATTTGAAAAATGAAATTAAAATGCTTGAAGCAATAAAAAAGTTGAAGGGAATGCTCCCATTAACAATCAAATCCACTTTTATAGGATCACATGATTTCCCTCCTGAATACAAAAACGACAGGGAAAAATATGTTGCTCTAATCTGCAACGAAATGCTTCCTGCTGTTGCCGAGCAGAATCTGGCAGACTATTGCGATGCTTTTGTTGATAAAGGATATTACACAATAGAGCAGGGAGAAAGAATATTTCAAAAAGCTTTAGATTTAGGTTTGAAGCTGAAAGTTCATGCCGATGAACTTGCCGATGTCTCAGCGGCATCACTTGCGGCAAGAATGGGTGCGGTTTCTGCCGACCACCTGCTTTTCATTTCTGACAAAAGTATAGCTGATATGAAGAAGTCAGGTACAATTGCAACTCTTTTACCCGGCACAGCATACTTCATAAGGATGCCTTATGCACCTGCCCGAAAGATGATTGAAGAAGGTCTTACCGTTGCTCTTGCAACAGATTGCAACCCGGGTTCCTGCTTTACAGAAAATATGCAAATGATTTTATCATTAGCAGTCATCAATATGAAAATGACAGCCGAAGAAGCAATCACAGCCGCCACACTGAACGGAGCCGCTGCACTTGAACTCTCAGACAGAATGGGAAGCCTCGTACCCGGCAAAGAAGCAAATTTTATTGTATGCAATACAAATTCATACACTGATATATTCTATCATTTCGGTGTTAATCATATTAGTGAAGTATGGGTGAAAGGGGAAAGGGTAATTACTAACTTATCTTACGCATAAATTTTACAAACCTTAGTCAAAACCTTATTTCACCCTTTTTACCTTAGTAACAAAACTTATTATTCTACAAATCAAACCTTATTACCTTACTTTGATTTTGATTTTTAGTTGAATAAGCTAATAAGGTTAAATATACTTGATAAGGTTTTTAAAATTACAAAGGTGTAGAATAAAGTTTTCAATATTGCGTAACATGAGTTACTAATTAATAATTTTATATTTATTATAAATAATTTTATTATCTATCGTCTTAATAATCTTTCAAAATTCACACATTTGGGAGTTTTTAGGTTAAGAATATAAAATAATTGAAAAAAGTTATTAATCAGTATGTTCCATTTTGGAACATATTGTAACTAATTTTTAAATAATTAAGATAATTAAATTTTAATCGTTATTTTTTTTACCAAACGGAGGTTTTATGAAAGTTTTAAAAATTATACTCATTATTCTTGTTTCACTTTTTGCACTCATAGTACTTGTCGGACTGTTACTACCTTCAAATATAAAGCTCGAAAGAAAAATCACAATTGATGCTCCCCCGGCAGTCGTTTTTGATTTACTCAACGATTTGCATAATTTCCACCAATGGTCTCCTTTTTCAGAATTAGATACGAATATGAAAATCAAAGTATCAGGTACAAGCGGAGTAGGTTCGACATATGAATGGAATAGTAAAGGAGAAGCAGGTATTGGCAAGATAACAATCAAAGAATCCGTACCAAACAAATTAATTAAATGTCAACTTGATTTTGCTGAAGAAGGTACAAGTTTCGCAAACTTTAAGATAATGGATGAGAAAGGAAAAACCACACTGACATGGGATTTTGAAACCGACCTTGGTGGTAGCCCCTTTACTAAATATTTCGGATTGTTTATGGAACCTATGATGGGACCACAATATGAGAAAGGATTAAAATCTTTTAAAAAATTAGCAGAGAAAACATTTAAAATGATTGCTGACTTACCGATTACTATTGAACAGTTCCCCGGTAGAAAGCTATATTCAATAACTGATTCATGCAAAATGGAGATGAGTGAAATTTCAAATGCATTTACTAAGGCATATAAAGAATTGGGTGAGTTCTGCATGAAAAACAAAATTCAATGTACAGAAGCGCCTGTTGCAATCATGAATTCTTTTGATAAAATTTACTCCTTTGAAGCAGCATTCGCTATTATTGATAACAAAAGAAAAGGTGAAGGAAGAATATTTGCAAGTTCTCTCCCTGCAGGAAAAGTTGTCAAAGCTGTTTATACAGGACCTTATGATAAGATGATGTCCGCTTATGATAAAGTGATGGCATTTATAAAAGAGAATAAACTTGAAATAAATGGCAGGGCTTGGGAACAATATATCAGTGACCCGGCAAGCACTCCTAATGATAAATTAATAACACATATTTATTTTCCTGTGGAATAGATATTTATTTAATTTGAATTTAAAAAAGACAACCCTGTCAGGAGTTACACCTGACGGGGAATTTTTTTGAAATTATGGGATTTATTCCTACAATTTTCAATTTCTTTTGTAAATCAATTTACCATATTTTTTTGCTTCATTTCGGATAACTGAATTGCCGTTATCATCTAACCATTCTTCGTCGGAATAATATATAATATCAAAAGGAATTTCGTATTCTTCAATTAATTGAGAATTGACATTTAATATCATTTCTGTTTTTTCAAAAATATCTTTTCCTCTGAAACTCGGTGAAACCACAATCAGGTCCAGATCGCTGTCCTTAGATTGTTTACCGTTTGCATAAGAACCAAACAAAATTACACAATCAACATCAACTTTTTGAGCTGATAGCAATTCTGTAATGGTAACAGATAATTTATTTATATCTTTACTTTCAAAAGCCAATCAATTGCCTTTTTTGTATTATTCAAAATTTCAGTTGTTCTAATTTTTGTGAATTGTCCGTATAATTTATCTAACTCTTCAGGGTATCTGGTTAAAACCGAAACACTATCAATTTCAAGCATACACCTCATTGAATCTTCGGGAATTGATATATTAAGCTTAGTTGCCAGATATTTTAAATTATGAGTCTTAGGTGCATCTTCTTGAAATTTCGCTGCCCACAAACCTTTCAGAGCTTTCTCGAAGGATAATTGACACATAAACACACAATAGATATATCTTTCAGTACTGAACATCGCTTCGGCAGTACCAATATCGTATTCAACTTGTTTATTCCACTCCTCCTGAGATTTATACATCATAAGATTAATAAAATAATTTATTATTGTTCTTAAACTTAGAATTTAATGCAATATTATTAAATTTATGCCAAAAAATACCTCTCTTTTTTAATTCAAAGATATTCAAGAATAAACAGAAGTAAAAGAATCTTGTAGAAATAAATTAAAAGATAAAATTATTTCTTTTCTTTCTCTTTTTCCTGAAATTCTTTCATAACTTTTTCCTGTATATCTTTACTGAGAGGAACATATTTATTAAATTCCATAGAATAGTTTGCCCTGCCGCTCGAAATGCTTCTCAGTGCAGTTGCGTAGCCGAACATCTCTTTGAGAGGCACATATCCGTTCAGTTTTTGAGCACCCTTTCTGAAACGTCGCATTGATTCGATTTTTCCACGACGCTTACTAAGGTCGCCGACAACGTTTCCAATATAATCATCGGGTGTATTGATTTCGATTTTCATTTGAGGTTCAAGTATAATTGGATTTGCTTTCATAAATCCTTCTTTGAAGCAGATTGATGCACAAGTTTTGAATGCCATATCCGAAGAGTCAACTGCATGGAAACTTCCGTCAATAAGCACTACCCTGACATCAACAACAGGTGATTTGGTAAGTATTCCATCTTCGAGTGTGGCTTCAATACCCTTCCTTACAGATGGAATAAACTCTGCCGGAATTGCCCCCCCCTTTATATGGTCAACGAATTCGAAACCTTTGCCTTCATTTGGCTCAAGCCTTAAAACAACATGTGCAAATTGACCTTTACCTCCAGTCTGTTTGACATGCCTGTAATTATTTTCAGCTTCTATTGTGATTGTTTCCCTGTATGCAATTGAAGGCTCGCCAACCTGCGGCTCAACGCCAAATTCGGTTTTCAAACGGTCAACCAAAATTTCAAGATGAAGTTCACCCATTCCTGATATTATCGTCTCATTAATTTCAGGGTCATACCTGTAATGAAATGACGGGTCTTCCATAGCGAGCTTCCTGAGCGATTCTCCAAGTTTTTTCTCATCATTTTTTGTTGCCGGTGTAACTTTCATTTCAATTACAGAAGGTGGAATAAAAATTGATTCGAGAAAAATCGGATGCTTTGGGTCACAGAGTGAATCACCGGTTTTTGTATTTTTCATTCCTATGAAAGCTACAATATCACCGGGAAAAGCAGCCTCAACTTCTTCTCTTTCTTTGGCATGTATTTTCATTATCCTGCCGATTCTCTCCATCTGATTTTTCGTTGTGTTCAGTACCTGCATTCCTGCTTTGATTTCACCTGAATATACTCTCACGAAGGTTTGTTGTCCGACAAATGGGTCATGAATAATCTTGAATGCAAGAGCCGAAAAAGGGTCTTTCACACTTGGATGTCGGGGGTGATTCTTTTCAGGGTCGTCTATGTCAATGCCAATTACTGCACCTTTATCAATTGGTGAGGGCAGATATTCGACAACAGAATCGAGTAAGGTTCTAACACCCTTATTCTTGTATGCGGCACCGCAAAAGACAGGAGTAATCAGGAGTTTCAGCGTAGCATCCCTTGCCGCTTCCTTCAAATAATCGGGTGGTACTTCTTTGCCGTCAAGATATAGTTCCATGATGCAGTCATTATAATCGGCAAGTTTTTCAATCATAAAAATTCTTGCTTCTTCGCATTGTTTTTTATATTCTTCAGGAACATCAACAGTATTTCTTTTCAAATCTTCAGTGAAAACATGAGCTTTCCTCTCGATTACATCAATCATACCTTTGAAATTTTCTTCAGCACCCATAGGAATAAAGAATGGGACAGGATTAGCGTTAAGGTATTTGTCCATCGAGTTGACTGCTTCATGAAAATCTGCTCCGGTTCTATCCATTTTATTTATGAATGCTATGCGGGGTACTTTATATCTGTCTGCCTGATTCCAAACTGTTTCACTTTGTGGCTGCACTCCTGCAACACCGCAAAACACAGCAACCATGCCGTCAATCACGCGAAGTGAACGTTCTACTTCGACAGTAAAATCAACGTGACCGGGTGTGTCTATAATATTTACCTGGTGGTCATCCCAGGTGCAGGAAATTGCTGCTGAAGCAATCGTAATTCCCCGCTCCTGCTCCTGCTTCATGAAGTCCATCGTAGCTTCACCGTCATGCACTTCACCCAATTTGCGGGTTTCACCGGTGAAGAATAACATTCTTTCTGTTACAGTTGTTTTACCTGCATCAATGTGTGCGGCAATACCAATATTTCTTACATTATTTAAAGGCATTTATTTTCTCAATTATTTTTAAAATTTTAAAGAAAAATATTAACGAAATAAGATTTGTATTATTGTTTTATGTTATTAAATTTATGTTAACATTTTAAAATAATTATTTTGAAATTTCGTTTTTTTATAACATACATGAATTCACAAAATATTCTTAATTTATTTATCAACTTATTTTCTAATTAATGGTGGATATGATGAAAAAAAAATATTTAAGTTTATTTTTAACATTTATTATTATCTTTTTTGCTTGTAATAATAGTGTTGACCTTGTATCGCCAATAGATTTAAAAGGGAAGATTTTAATTACACCAATTGAGAAATTTACATCAAATAACAGGATTTTGGTTTTTAGCTGTATAACAGCAGACCCGTTCCCATCAGATGTTGATTCAATGTATTACACTCTGAATAGTATTGATAATAATATATCTTTAAATTTTCTTTTTTTAACCAGAGGTAAGTATATACCCCCGGAAACACCTTCCGAATGGGTAATAGAACAAGATATAGAATTAGGTAAATATGATATTGGCAATTACATAATTAATATTAAAATACCTGACTATTTAAAAGATATTTATCATTTAAATATCACTAATGACTATTACGAATTTATATCTGAAAATGAATCCGGTATAATTTTTACAAATAAGAAATTGATGAAAATACCTGAACATACAATTTGGGGACAAATAACGATATCAAATGAAGATACTACCCTTGCTTATAAATTAATTGATTCTCTTTTATCAGTGGGGGCTTCGAAAATTAAGTTCGGGATTGGGAATTATGGTTATTTTGTCGTTGATGATTCTACTCAGTTTTTTATAAATAGTGTAAAAGAATCAAATTATTATTATTACAAATTTGCATTGTCGTTTAATCAAAATATAAACAAGATAAAAGAAATTTCTAATTATTTCAAGTATAAAAATAATATTTCATTTTATATTTTTGATACAGATGGGAATCAATATTAATTAATAAAGATTTATAATTTTTCCTGTTGACAATGATTCTTCAATAGCAAATGTAGTAAGTGTTACAGCACGAATTTCATCATAGCTAATAGGCATTGGTTTGCCATTTCTGATTGAATCAATCGTTGCGAGAACTTCTTCCTTATGTCCTTTTTTACCATCGAATCTTTTCCAATTGGATTTTCCTCCCCGAACAAGCTCAACAGATACGAAGTTGTTCATCACTGCAATACTGTTTTCACAAAACACTTCGCAATATTCCTTATCAACAGATGTGTCGCCATTTGATAGATAATTAATGACACCTGTAGAACCTTCAGAAAATTTTATTGTGATGACTACATTGTCCCTGTCAATAGCTTCATAACTCGAAAACGAAAGTGACTCTGCAAAAACATGAACAGGCCTTGAGTTTGTGAGATACACCATGCAGTCAATAAAATGACATACCTCTCCAATTATCCTTCCACCATGTTCCGGATTCTGAATCCAATGTGTTTTTGGTATGAATCCCGCATTTACCCGGTAAGAAACGAACATTGGATTTTTTCTGTATGCAAAGAATTTTGAAATCTCCCTGAAGGATTCCGAGAACCTGCGATTGAAACCGGCCATCACCCTTCCATTATGATTTCTTACAGCTTCATCAATTTCATTAAGCTCTTCTTTATTTATTGCAAGCGGCTTCTCGACATATATTGGCTTACCTGCTTTCACTGATTCAAGTACATATTGAGCATGTGTATTGTGCCATGATGCACAAAATACCGTGTTAACAGCAGGATTATTTATTAACTCGATTGAATCGGTGGAACTGTAATGAAATCCGAATTTCTTTCCGACCGATTGTGATTCGACAGGAGAAAATGTAGAAACCCCAACAAGAGAAATATCATTTGCTTTCAGGTTGGGTAAAATATAGAATTGTGCATGAGAACCTGCACCTATGAAGCCTATATTTATATCTGCCTGAGGGTATATTTTTACTGGCAGTTTAATTATTCTCTTTAAATCTACAGTTTCATCTTTATATTTTATTAAAATGCCGAGATACTTTTCTTTAACTTTTCCTGTAATAATTTCATAAGCATCGGTTGCATTATCAATAGGGACGATATGTGTAGTAAGCGAATTTACATCCAACTTTTTCTGAGAAATTAAATCGAGTACCGAGAGCATGTTTCTATTCTCAGTCCACCTTACATAGGCAGGCGGATAGTCATGTCCCAGCAGCTCATAGTTGCTGTCATACCTGCCCGGGCCGTAGCTGCAAGATATTTTAATATCCGGTTCTTTCTCATAGAATGGTGAGCGGGGAATTGTCATACCAACATCTCCGACAATTACAACTTTCCCTTTTTTTCTTGTCAATTTAATCGCCAAATCAATCGGCTCGCTGGATGATGTGCTTGCTGTAATTATAACAGCATCACAGCCAATACCCTTTGTCAGAGAATTTATTGTTTTTATCGAATCGGGATTACTTAGATATACTGCATCACAGCCATATTCGAGTGCTTTATCAAAAAGCTCTTCTTTTATATCCATTCCAATTACAGTACATCCTGAAGCTTTAAGAAGTTGAACTGTAATCTGTCCTATTAATCCAAGACCAATTACGGCAACTGTTTCGCCCAATCTCAAATCTGCCTGCCTGACTCCCTGCATGGCAATTGATGCAACTGTTGTATATGCCGCATCTTCGAAAGAAACATGAGCAGGAATTTTTACAGCAAGATTTTTGGGAACAGATAACACTTCAGCGTGTACTGCAATTCCCGCTCCTGCACAGGCTACACGGTCTCCGACAGAAAATTCATTGCATCCTGATTCAATCACGACACCTGATGCACTATAACCGAGAACCTTGTAGGATTCAAGTTTTGTCCGAACTTTGCTGATTGTTGAGAACAATCCTTCTTTTTTGACATTGTCTATCACAGTTCTTACTTGTTCGGGTTGTTTCTTTGCCCGCTGAAAATAAGAAGCTTGTGTTCCTGTAACAGAAGTTTTTTCGGTACCTGCACTAATCAGCGAGAATGCAGTTTGAACAAGTATTCCTTCTTTCATGCAAATGGGTGCAGGAAGTTCCTCCACAGAAACCACCCCCGACTTTTGATGCTGAACGACCTGAAGCATATAAATTATTGAATAAAATTTGTCATATTATAAACTACAAATTTATTAAATTTCGTATCATTAAATTATAAATAATTTGGTAAATTATAATCTGAGAAAACATATTGTAACTGATAAAATAGATTATTCATTATAAAATGAATTTATATGATAACCAAACTCACAATCCGTAATTTCAAAAGATTTGAAAATATAACTTTTGAACTTGGTAATCCTGTTGTTCTAATTGGACCTAACAATTCAGGAAAAACATCTATTCTTCAAGCATTAACCCTATGGGATATTGGAATGAGGAAATGGTATGAAAAAAGAATAGTAAAAAAACAAAATCCTAAATCAAAAAGAACTGGTGTTGCAATTAACAGAAAGGATCTATTTAGTTTACCGATACCTGATGCTAAGCTTATGTGGACCAGGCAACATGTTCGTGAAATAAATCGTGAAAAACTTGGTCAAAAAACGACTCATATCAAAATTGAAATCGAAGTTGAAGGAATAAATAAAGGTAAAAACTGGAAAAGCGGATTGGAACTTGATTATCAGAACGCAGAAGCATTTTACTGCAAGCCTTTGAATTTAGGTAATATTTCAGAAGATAAAGAAATTATTGATGATGAAGCTTATTCCGAAAGAATCGCTTACTTACAACCAATGTCAGGATTAGCTTCTGATGAAGACAAACTTACGCCGGGTTCAATTGATGTACGTGTAGGTATGGGTAAAACTGCAGACGTTTTAAGGAATATAATATATCAATTGATAAATCCCGAAAGGAGCACAAATGAAAAATTTATTGTTAATTCAGAAGAAAAATGGAATAAGTTAAGAAATCTGATAAAAACAAAATTCTTAATTGATATAAATAAACCTGAGTTTTTACCAGATACCGGTCTTATTGATATGACTTATTTAGAAAATGGTACTAAATATGATTTATCATCCGGAGGAAGGGGATTTCATCAAACCTTGCTTTTACTTTCATATCTTTATTCATATCCTGGACGAATTATATTAATTGATGAACCTGATGCACATCTAGAGGTTATTAGACAAAGGGACATATATAATCTATTAGTGGATGTAGCAAAAGAACAAAATTCTCAATTAATTATAGCTAGCCACTCGGAAGTAGTATTACAACAGGCAGGTGATGCTGATACTGTTGTTGCTATATTTGAAAATAAGACACAAAATCTAAATACAAGACAGGATATTTCTCAATTCAAAAAATCATTAACTGAAATCGGTTGGGACAAATATTATTATGCCAAACTCAAGGGTTATATTTTATATCTTGAAGGACCAACCGATTTACTTATGTTGATTGAATTTGCAAAACTTCTCAATCACCCTTTACATAGAATTCTTAATGAGGTCAATGTTCATTATATATCAACTAATCTTCCCAACTTGGCTTTAGAACACTTTTATGGATTAAAACAAATAATCAAAGAATTAAAAGGAATTGCTTTATTTGATAGGCTTGACAAAGAAATACTCGAAAATCCGAGTATGGAAATTCTTTCTTGGAAAAAACGGGAATTTGAAAATTACTTTGCTTTTCCTGATGTAATAAAAAGTTTTATTGAATCAATAGCTATTGATTTATTTAATATCCATAATCCACAATTAATGGATGAATGTATTAAAGACTACATCCCTCCTAAAGCATTAAAGGATTTAAATGACAGATGGTGGAACGATACAAAATTATCCGATGATTTCCTTGATTTAGTATTTGCTGAATATTTTTCAAAACTAAATATTAGAAATACCTTTACAAAGGGTAATTATCACGAACTTATCAAATTTTTAAAACCTGAAGAAGTTGATAGTGAGGTTAAAGAAAAACTTGATGCAATTTATAATGTTCTTAAATAGAATTTGAGTGAGCGAAATCATATGATAAAATATCTCTCAAAATCTCAGATTGAAGAATTGATAATGGATATTGAGAAAAAAACAAAGCTCAATATTCCTCCAATAAAATGCCAGGGGATAAAGACCAAACTTGTAAGTTGGATTAAAGACAACTTATCTGATATTAAGTTTGATAGGTGGGTTGAACCATTCATGGGTTCAGGCGTTGTTGGATTTAATATTCGTCCTCGCAAAGCCATTTTCGCAGATACAAACATACATCTTATAAACTTTTACAATGCTATTAAGAGTGGTGAAATCACCACCGCAATTGCACGCAGTTTCCTTGAATCGGAAAGCATAAAACTTGCAAAGTCAGGTCAGAAGTACTATAACGAAGTTCGTGAAAGATTTAATATTTCTTTCAAACCACTTGATTTCTTGTTTTTGAATCGCTCATGCTTCAATGGAATGATTCGATTCAATAGATTTGGTAAATTTAATGTTCCGTTCGGACACAAACCGAAAAGATTTTCAAAAGCTTACATTACTAAGATTGTAAATCAGATAGATTACATTTCACAAGCTGTGAAATTATTAGATTGGCAATTCATTTGTCAGGATTTCAGAGTTACATTGAAAATTCTCGATAAAAATGATTTTGTTTATTGTGACCCACCATATTTAGGCAGGCACGTTGATTACTTTGATTCATGGAACGAAGAGGATGAAAAAGATTTATTCAATTTATTAGACAAATCAAATAGTAAATACATACTCTCGACATGGCACAGCAACCAGTACCGAAGCAACAAGGAAATTGAAAAATACAAACAGCAGAACATACAAACAAAAGAGCATTTTTATTATGTAGGTGCCAGCGAGAAAAACCGCAATGCAATGACAGAAGCCTTAATATTGAATTATATGCTCCCAAAACAAAACATTGATTATACTGTTCAATCAGGTGTGCAGTTGCAGATTATGGAGCCAAAGAGGAAGTATAAAACAAGAAAATAAATCATATTATTGAATAAATTTAAAGTGAGTCAATATATTATGAAAAACATCTTCTCAATCATCGTTATTTTTATAATTCTTTCAGTGAATCTCCTCCACTCACAGGACCCATCCTGGCTTGTGGATGTATCGCACGAAGCGGGATTAGACTCGACTCTCGGCACACGCATTTTGCTTGTGGATGTCAACAACGACAACTACCCCGATTTGCTCTGGGGTAGCGGGAATATTAATAAGAACAGGTATCATCTGTACCTGAATATTCCAAATCCTGATGTCAATTCAGCCACAAAAAGAATTTTCATTGATTACACAGACAGCTCGAATATCAATGCAAACCGCAACCCCGAAAAGCAAGGCAGGATTGTGGATATTGCCGCACTTGCCGATGTTAATAATGACGGCTATGTTGACTTGGTAACAAGCATCTATTATCACCGCCTACAAATGTATCTCGACTCACTTGACCCGGGCGATAGGTCTGAGGTATTGCTGAATGATGGAACGGGACATTTCACACTTGTTCAAAATAATGGATTATATCAATACGGTTTGATTAACTCAACAGGACTTGCATTTCTCGATTATGACCTCGACGGAAAAATTGATTTGTACATCAGCACATGGTTTTATGATTATCTCAATGAAATCAAACAGCCCGATGTTTTATTCAAAGGGAATGGTGACGGTTCGTTTACTTTCATTCAAAACAATGGCATTCAAAATGTATGGGAGCCAATGTATGGTGTGAATGTTACAGACTGGAACAATGACGGCTGGCAGGATGTTATCACATCAGCTTATTGCCGTAGCGGAGGAAGTCTTTTCAGGAATGACCTGAATGGTTTCTTCTCAGATGTTGCTCCGTTAGCCGGTTATACAGGACAAAAAATCGGAGGCGACCACAATCAAGCTCTCTGCCAGTGGGAAGCCCAACCTGCGGATTTCGACAATGACGGTGATATGGATTTGCTTCAGGTGGAAGTTCATGGTGGATATAATCCCGGTGAAGGAAGAACACACATTTCAGTCAACCAGGGATTAGACAGCAGTTACAGGTATTCATGGGAACTTGACAGAATCAGAAGAGATGCTCCGATTGAATCCCACCTCGGCGACCAGGGGGGACAGTGGTTTGACCTCGATAATGATGGATGGCTTGATTTAGCAATCTGTCAAATGGGTTATGCAAGTGCAAACTTACAGGAACAGGAAAGGTTATATATTTGCCGACAGAATAAAGACCACTATTTTGACGATATTACACAAGCTCTCGGCTATTTCAATTTGAAAGAGTGTCATTCACTCGAACCTGCTGATTACGACCTCGACGGCGACCAGGATGTTTTTCTGAGCAGGCAAATCAGGGATACTACCTATGTTGATTCTGTAATAAACGGACAAACTCAGAGAGTACCTGTTTACAAAATTTATATGAGATTATTTCTTCTTCGAAATGACATTGGAAATAAAAACAACTGGACTTCAGTTAAATTATATCAACCTGTTGGAGCCAATCAAAGCGGGCTTGGCTCAAGAATTACTGTTTGTTCAGGTGATACTAAACAGATTACCGAAATACAAGCCGGTTTGGGACATTTTTCAGGACAACAGCCTTTTATCAGAAATGTCGGGCTTGGACAAAGAAACAGGATAGATTCAATCATAGTTCGCTGGCCCATGAAGTATTCACCGACAACTGTTGTTTATAATCCTCCTATAAATCTGATTCTTGAAATTGATTCACTTGGTTTAAGAAATCTTGTTAAACCGTGGCAAGGCAAAAAAGCTTTGATAGCTTTTGAAGAAGCATCGTTGGATTTTGATACAGTGAACACGGGTGAATCGAAAGATCTTGTCGCTAATGTAAAAAATATCGGTGATACAACCTTGGATATAACTAATATCTGGTTTGATGATTCCGATTCATCTGTTTTCTGGATATCTAATATGCCTTCAACTTTCTCTCTAGAACCGAATAGCAAAACATCTTTTACAGTGCGATTTACACCTCAATTAAGAGCTGAGTATAAAGGAATTGTGAAATTTGAATCCAATGCACAAAACGCACCTTCCAAAGCATTTGATTTGAGAGGCTTTGGTTATCAGGATGCACCACTTATAACGACAACTACTAATGAGCTGAATTTTCCGACTATTTGGATTGATTCTGTAAGAGTATTACATTTTACAATGCAAAACATAGGTGAATTGCCTCTGAATGTAACTGATTTGAGAATTGAGAATGATACTTTTGATGTATTCACTTGTTTGAATTTGAATAAGCAATATGTAATACTACCGGGTGAAGGCAGGGATGTTACCGTTGCATTTTCACCGAATGAATTGAGGGATTATTCAGCAGAATTAAGTATTATATCCAATGCGTATAATGGCCAATCTTACACTGTCAAACTAAGTGGAAAATGTGATGGCCCCGCCCCGGAAATAAAACTTGCTTCCACTTCGATTTTCTTTCTGAAAACAAATGTCGGTAATACACGTGAAAGGAATTTTGAAATATCAAATATAGGTAATAGTGAACTAATAATAAGCAATGTCTATGTTGAAAATGATACAGCAGGAATTTTCCCTTTACCTGATTTGAATCTTCCGATTATTATTAAGCCTGACAGCACAGATACAATTAAAATTGTGTTTACACCAAAAGAAGCAATCACATACAGAATGAATTTAATCATTCAATCAAATTCATTTTACAACAGTTCCGATACTGTTCCACTAAGAGGGCCAGGAGGAACTCCGACAGAAGTGAATGAAAGCTATGTTGCTAATGATGAAATGACAATTTGTGTTAAACCAAATCCTGTGCTGGACGAATCTATTATTGAAATCGAAATTTTTGATGATAATAATCTTCCTGTCGAACTTTCTTTATTTGATATGATGGGAAGAAAACTTTATACTATAACCAACACTAAATATTTAAAGGGGAAATATGAATTCGCAATAAATACAACGTCCATAAATTCCGGGACATATTATTTATCATCAGTAAGAGGTGATTTGAGATTAAATCTTCTTGCTATAGTTATTAAATAAAGCTATAGGTCCACAATATTATAAATAATTTCAATTTTCATAAATTCTATTCACCATTTTTAATGAAATTTAGTGAATCAATTCACCAAATTTCATATAATTTGGTGATTACATTCACCATTTTTTATATAAATTAGTGATTATCAACTCAACACATCTTTGTTAGTCTATGTATTTAATTATACTTAGAATAATATATCCGAGTTTTTACTTAATTACTCACTAATTAAAATTAGAATTCTATTAATCATTCACCGTTTTTTATGGAATATGGTGATTTCATTCACTATATTTTATAAAATTTGGTGAATATATTCACTATTTTTTATTATATTTGGTGAATTAGTATTTACAATATTAAAAATATTGATATGTTAATTAAGAGAAACATCATTGAAAATATTACTAAAAGACTTTTTAAAAGAAAGGCTATTATTATTGTTGGGGCAAGGCAGGTCGGTAAAACAACTCTTGTTTTGGAATTAGCTAAGTCTCTCAACATACCTTTTCTTTACTGGAATTGTGATGAAGCGGATGTTCAGGAAATTTTAAAAAAACCTACTTCTACCTTTTTAAAACAAGAAATCGGAAATAATAAGCTGCTAATAATTGATGAAGGACAAAGAATAGCTGATATTGGCATAACATCGAAATTAATTGTTGACCAAATTCCGGATGTTCAATTAATACTCACAGGCTCCTCATCGCTGGATATTGCAAATGTTCTGAATGAACCATTGACAGGAAGAAAATTTGAATATTTGTTATTCCCATTTTCATTCGCAGAATTGACAAATAATAGTTCACTCATTGAAGAAAGAAGACTTTTAAAAAACAGAATAATCTATGGTTATTATCCTGAAGTTATATGCCATCCGGGAGATGAAGAAGATAGGCTTCTGGAATTGTGTTCTTCATATATGTATAAGGATATTTTTTCATTGGGCAATATTAAAAAACCGGTTGTCCTCGATAATTTAACAAAGGCTCTTGCTTTACAAATCGGAAATGAAGTATCGCTTAATGAATTGTCGTTAACAGTCGGTATTGATAAAAATACAGTTTCAAAATATATTGATCTGCTTGAAAAATCCTTTATTACTTTCTCATTACATTCATTAAGCAGGAACCAGAGAAACGAATTAAAAAAAAGCAGGAAGATTTATTTTTGGGATACAGGAATTAGAAATTCTTTGATTAAAAATTTCAATCCACTTGAATTAAGAAATGACAAAGGTTCTTTATGGGAAAATTTTATTATTTCAGAAAGATTGAAGTACCTGAATAATTCAGGAAAAAAAGTAAATTATTATTTTTGGAGAACTTTTCAGAAACAAGAAGTTGATTATATTGAAGAATACGGTGGTAAACTTCACGCTTATGAAATGAAATGGAATCCTAAGAAAAAATCAAAATTGACAACTGCATTTTTAAAGGTTTACCCCGATAGTGATTTTAAGAATGTCAACTCAGATAATTATATAGAATTTATTTCAGAATGAATTCTAATAAATTTTACTCACCTAATAACAAATACGCCTTGATGAAATCATCGAGGTCGCCGTCCATAACCGAATTAATGTCTGTTCTTTTCAATTCGGAACGATGGTCATTTACCATTGTGTATGGCTGAAATACATAAGAACGTATCTGACTCCCCCATTCGATTCTTTTTTTAGTGCCTTCAATTGCGGCTTTAGCGGCTTCTTCTTCTTCCCTTCTCTTTTGATAGAGTCTTGATTTCAGCATTTTCATTGCATTTTCCCTGTTTTGGAACTGGGAACGTTCCTGTTGACATGAAACGACAATACCTGAAGGTATATGCCTCAATCTCACTGCTGTCTCGACCTTATTGACATTCTGTCCGCCTTTTCCGCCCGACCTGAAAGTATCCATTTCAACATCAACAGGATTTATCTCAATATCAACATTATCATCAATAACAGGATATACAAAAACTGAAGCAAAAGATGTATGCCTTCGTGCATTCGAATCGAAGGGTGATATTCTCACTAGCCTGTGAACTCCATTCTCTGCTTTTAAATATCCATAAGAATATTTTCCGTTGACTTCAATGGTTGCTGATTTCAAGCCCGCTCCATCACCCTCTAATTCATCAACAAGAAATACTTTGTAATTATGACGTTCAGCCCAGCGGGTGTACATCCTCAATAGCATTTCAGCCCAATCCTGTGCTTCTGTTCCACCTGCACCTGAATGAATTGTTAGAATCGCATTTCTTTCATCATCTTCACCTGATAGAATATTGCGAATCTCAAGTTCGGAAAGATGTTTTTCAACTTCTGAAATTTCATTATTCACTTCCGTTTCCATAGACTCATCTTTTGCTTCTTCTGCAAGTTCAATTAATGCCTGTAAATCCTGAAGTAATGCCTGAGTTTCATTCCAGATGATTATCCAGTCTTTCAATTCGGATATTCTCTGCATAACCTTCTGTGCTTCGGAAGGGTCATTCCATAGATTCTGTTCCTGGGATATTTTTTCTTTTTCGGTGAGTTCTACTTGTTTGCCGTCAATGTCAAAGAAACCTCCTGAGTTGGGAGCATCTGTCATTTAGTTCATTCAGTTTTTCTCTTTGTGGTTCAAACATTTAATAATCCAAATAAAAATTGTACAAATTCAAAATGATATAATCGTTTATGTGGAAAAAAAATTATCAAAACTGGTATTAAAATTGTGATATTTGTATTAATTAGTTTTATAATTGTAAAGATTAAGTGTGATATAAACTATTTTCCGAAATTTAATCAAGACAAATATTTATTAAATTATTCCGTCAAAGAATTTAGAAACGTATATTGATAAGATAAAACTAAGAATTGTTAAATTAAAAAAGCATAAAAAATGGAAGGTAATTTTTCGAATAGAGTAAACGATGTTATTCGTTTAAGCAGAGAAGAAGCTTTAAGGTTGGGACATGATTATATAGGTACAGAACATCTTCTTCTCGGTATAATCAGAGAAGGCGAAGGAATCGCCGTAAAAATTCTAAAGAATCTTGGTGCGGATTTATATAAACTAAAAAAAGGAATAGAGGATACTGTCAGAACCTCGAGTTCAACAATCACAATCGGGAATATCCCTTTAACAAAATTAACAGAGAAAGTTCTGAAAATCACATATCTCGAAGCTAAATTATATAAGTCGGATGTTATTGGCACTGAACATTTACTACTCTCGATGTTGAGAGACGAAGAAAATATTGCCGCTCAAATACTTGCACAATTTAATGTCCGTTATGATGATGTCAGGAGAGAGCTTGACAATATTATTACCGGGAAACCAAGTTCACAGCCAAGATCATCCTATGGTACAGCTAAAGGGAAAACATCCCTGAAAGAATCTATTAAAACTCCGGTGCTCGATAATTTCAGCCGTGATTTAACAAAACTCGCACTCGAAAACAAACTCGACCCTGTGGTTGGCAGAACGAGAGAAATCGAAAGAGTTACCCAGGTTATTTGCCGCAGAAAGAAAAACAATCCCGTTCTTATCGGTGACCCGGGAGTTGGCAAAACTGCTATCGTTGAAGGATTGGCTTTAAGAATTATCAGCAGGAATGTTCCGCGGCTTCTATTTGATAAGAGGATTGTTTCGCTTGACCTGGCTTCACTCGTTGCCGGAACAAAATACAGGGGCCAATTCGAAGAAAGAATGAAAGCAATAATGAATGAACTCGAAAAAGCTACAGATGTTATTCTCTTTATTGATGAGCTTCACACTATAGTTGGTGCAGGTGGTGCATCCGGTTCATTAGACGCATCCAATATGTTTAAACCTGCTCTTTCGAGAGGTGAAATACAATGTATCGGAGCTACTACATTAGATGAGTACAGGCAATATATCGAGAAAGACGGTGCACTTGACCGCCGTTTCCAGAAAATTATAGTTGACCCGCCTTCAACAGAAGAAACAGTTATTATTCTCAATAACATTAAAGACAGATACGAAGAACATCACAATGTCAGGTTCACAAACAACGCAATTGATGCTTGTGTAAGACTATCGGAAAGATATATCACGGACAGGAATTTCCCTGACAAAGCAATAGACGTGATGGATGAAGCAGGTGCGAAAGTTCACTTGCTCAACCTTGATGTTCCGAAAGACCTGCTTAACCTCGAAGAAAAAATCGAAGATATTAAAATTCAGAAAAACCTCGTTGTCAAACACCAAAACTTTGAAGAAGCAGCAAGGCTCCGTGACTTAGAGAAAAGAATCCAAACAGAACTTGAAATGGCAAAATCAAACTGGGAGAAAAATGCAAGTAAAACATATTATCCTGTCAAGGAAGATGATATTTCCGATATAGTCGCTATGATGACGGGTATCCCGGTAAATAGAATTGCTGAAAGCGAATCCGATAAACTCAAGAATCTACCTGAATTATTAAAAGGTCATGTCGTTGGACAAAGTGATGCAATTGAATTATTAACAAAAGCAATTCGCAGAGCAAGAGCAGGTTTGAAAGACCCCAAGAGGCCCATTGGCTCATTTATGTTCCTTGGTCCCACTGGTGTTGGAAAAACCGAATTGGCAAAAGCATTATCGAGAGTCATGTTTGACACGGAAGATGCACTTATCAGGATTGATATGAGTGAATACATGGAGAAATTTTCAGTTTCGAGATTCGTTGGAGCTCCTCCGGGATATGTCGGTTATGAAGAAGGCGGACAGCTTACCGAGAAGGTAAGACGCAAACCTTATTCAATAATATTATTAGATGAAATCGAGAAAGCTCATCCTGATGTATTCAACATACTGCTCCAGGTGTTTGATGATGGAACATTAACTGATGGACTTGGAAGAAAAGTTGATTTCAAAAACACAATTATCATCATGACATCCAATGTCGGCACTCGCGATATTAAAATGGGTGGCCGTATCGGATTTAACGAGCAAACACCTAAGGATGAGAATGAGCATGTTAAATCTACAATCGAGGAATCAATCAAGAGATTATTCAATCCCGAGTTTATCAATAGGATTGATGATTTCATCATCTTCCAGAAGTTGAAGAAAGAACATATTTATTCAATAATTGATATTCAGATGGAATTACTGAAAGACAGGCTCAAAATCAACGGCATGACTATAGAAATGACAGAGAAAGCTAAAGACTTCCTTGTTGAAAAAGGCTTCGATGATAAATTCGGTGCAAGGCCTCTTAAGAGGACACTTCAAAAATATGTCGAAGATGAACTTGCCGAATTGATGCTTGTGGGTAATCTTAAACTTGGTACAAGAATCATCGCAGATAAAGTGGAAGAAGAGGAAAAATTGAAATTTGAAATGATTGAAGGTGAAATAATCAAAACCGAAGAAATCATACCTGAACTTACACCTGACAAACTCGGTGAGGACACAGAACACCTCGGTTTGAAGGGTGAGATGATTTCCGATGAATTAGGCGGCAATTCTACTGAACTGAAAAATTAACCTTTATTCCCCCCCTCTATCAAGAGGGGGATTTAGGGGGGTGTAAAAAATCAACAAAACAATTTTATCCCGTAGGGATTATATATTAGAACACAAATACCCGCTCCCACACTTATCCCGTAGGGATTATATCTACAGTAGTCAGTTGATTTTTACCACAAAGCCCACAAAGAATTTCACAAAGGACATAAAGACGTTGACTGTCTTTCCTGCGAAAGCAGGAATCCATAGCGTATCATCCATATCAAATTAACCCCTCTATCAAGAGGGGGATTTAGGGGGGTGTAAAAAATCATCTCCACAATTCATAATCTTGTCACCCTGAGCGTAGTCGAAGGGTCTTTTCCTTGAGGAAGGGCAAAGGATGGTGTAAAGAAATTCAAAAATAATTATGCCAATTGATATTGAATATTATCTAAAAGTACATTTGGAATGTTACCGTTGGCTAAAACCTTCTTTGCATCTAAAATTTCAATACCCACAAGTTTTTCACCTTTGCCGATATTGAGTGCAATTTCATCATTCAATCTTAGAGTTCTGCACTGATGCTCACCCTCAATAAGTTTTATATATACTGCATCAACTTCTTTATCATAGCTTATTTTCATAATCTCACCTAAAAATAAAGAGAGTGTTATCTAAAGATAGATAAAAAGATCTCTCTATAATATTCAAAACTATTGTTCTCATTTATATTCCAACATAACCGTAAACTAAGATCTATCATCTCTTCAGATTTTGATACAACTTTTGT
>Ga0208373_1002158_pt1 | contig 22710 bp, 18 predicted proteins | sample RifOxyC2_FD_184036 | JGI IMG/M metagenome (GOLD analysis project Ga0208373, IMG submission 184036) | Soil microbial communities from Rifle, Colorado - Rifle Oxygen_injection C2 (SPAdes) | ecosystem: Environmental > Terrestrial > Deep subsurface > Rock core/Sediment | place: Rifle, Colorado... | reverse complement strand
ATGCATGGCCGCCGTGGGCCGCCGGTAAAATTCATCCCGGTTGGCCCCAAGGATCAGGGGGAATTCTTTTACTATTTTATATCCAAACAGGATTAAGCACATGGATAAGTCCTTGTTTTTTGTCCGGCGCTTTGTTATTAATTTTATTTTATAGTTAAAATGTAACTGTTAATAATGAAAAAATCAATATGGATGGAGGCTTTAAATGAAAAACGCAGTGATTGTCAGTGGCGTCAGAACGGCTGTGGGTTCCTTTGGCGGTGTATTAAAAGATGTTCCGGTGGTTGAGCTGGGCACCTATGTCATGAAAGAGGTGTTGAAACGGGCCGGTTTGAAACCGGCGGTGGATGACTCCCAGACTGAATTCTCGCCCGATACTTTAAAAGGCCAGGGCATGATCGACCTTGAGAAAAAAGGATATGATTACGATGGGTCTCTATCCCCGGTATTTGTGGATGAGGTCATCATGGGCAATGTGCTCCAGGCGGGGCAGGGGCAGAATACGGCCCGCCAGGCCATGATCGGGGCAGGCATCTCCCGGCAGAGCGCCGCCTTTACCGTCAACAAAATCTGCGGGTCGGGTCTGAAGGCCATTGCCCTGGGCGCCCAGGCCATTATGGCGGGCCAGGCCGAGGTCATCATTGCCGGGGGTCAGGAAAGCATGAGCAACGCCCCCATGGCCCTGACCAAGGCCAGATGGGGCCATAGGATGGAACTGACCGGCGTCGGCCCGGTTCACGATCTCATGGTCTTTGACGGTCTGTATGAGATTTTCTACGGCTACCACATGGGTCTGACGGCTGAAAATATTGTTGAAAAATACGGAATCACCAGAGAAGAGCAGGATCAACTGTCCCTGCTCAGCCACAACAGGGCCTTTGCCGCCGTCAACGACGGAACCTTTGCCAAGGAAATCATTCCCGTGATCATCAAATCCCGGAAAGGGGATATCATTGTGGACAAGGACGAGCGGCCCATGCAGACCAGTATGGAAAAGCTCGGCAAACTGGCCCCGGCTTTTAAAAAAGGCGGCAGCGTGACCGCCGGCAATGCCTCGGGCATCAATGATGCGGCAGCCGCAGTTCTTCTCATGTCCGAGGAAAAAGCCGATGCGCTGGGCCTTGAAAAACTGGCAAAGATCAAGGCCTTTGCCTCCGGCGGCCTTGACCCGGCCTATATGGGCCTGGGGCCTGTCCCGGCCATCCGGAAGGTGCTGAAACAGACCGGCATGGGCATCGGCGACATTGATCTCATTGAACTGAACGAAGCCTTTGCAGCCCAGGCCATCGGCTGCATGAGGGAACTCAAGATCGATGTGGATAAACCCAATGAACTGGGGTCCGGTATTTCCATCGGCCATCCCATCGGCTGCACAGGATCAAGGCAAATGGTGACCGCCATCCACCAGATGAAAAGAAAAGGCTATGCCACGGGTCTGATCTCCATGTGTATCGGCGGCGGCATGGGAATGGCAATGATCATCGAAAGATAAGTTTGTCCTTTACTTGGATGCATTAAAATGGTATGAAAACTATAATTTTTACAGGCGTTAAACCTTTGAAATAAAATGCATAAAGGGGTGTTGTATCATGGATATTCCCAGGAAATTAGGCATACTGATTTACACAGCGGTTCCGGCCATTGTCGGCGGCGGGATCACCTATCATTTTTTTGGCAGTTTTGTTCAGGTTATTATATTTGAAGCGCTTCTTGCTCTGGCAGCCCTTGGTTTGATCAGAAACTAAAAAAAAGATGATCGTCTGATAATTGTAAAGCCGTATTGTGCGGGTTTTCAGCATAATACGGCTTTACATGGTTTTGTCCTTTTCAATTCCCAGGCCTTTGACGGATAAAGTGGTGACCCCGTGGAGCAAAATATTTCCCCAAAAGCGGTCTTTGTTTTTTTTATTGCCTTGTTCTGCATTGCAATTTTCCTTGCAGGCAAGCTCATGGCTCCTTTTTTTGCCGTTATCATCCTGGGCGTGGTTTCCACGGGAATTTTTAATCCTGTTTTCAAAGCCTTCTCAAGAAAACTGCCGGTCAGAACCGCATCGGTTCTGACCTGCGCCCTGATTTTTTTTGTCATCTTCATTCCGGTGGTCTTTTTTTTAGGGGTTCTTTCCAAAGAAGCCTTTGATCTTTATGCCATGGCAAGGGATGCCGTATTTTCAAATCAATTGAAAAACCTTCTGGAAAACACCCATGCCCTGGAGCGGTTCAATGCATTTCTGGCAGGCACCGGGATTGATATCGTCATTACCTGGGATGAACTCATCCGGCCCATCTCGGAACTGGGAAAGGTGGTGGGTTTTTCCCTGTTTGAGCAGGCCAGGTTTATTACCTCCAATGTGTTCGGCCTGGTGGTGTATTTTTGCCTGATGATCATTGTGGTATTTTATATGTTCCTGGATGGGGAAAAATTCATCAAATATCTGTATGACCTGTCTCCCCTGCCCGATGAGCATGATGCCCAGCTTTTTGAAAAATTCATGGGCATGTCCGGCGCAGTCCTCATCGGCAACGGGATCTGCGGCTTGATCCAGGGCGTGGCCGGCGGTCTGCTGTTCTGGGGGTTGGCCTTGAATTCCCCCTTCCTCTGGGGGGTCATCATGGGATTCCTGGCCTTTCTGCCCATTGTGGGAATAGGGGCGGTCCTGGTTCCCACGGCCGTCATCCTGATGCTGAAACAAAAGGTCATGACCGGGCTTTTTGTCCTTGTGTTTTATGGGGTCCTTTCCTGGGGGATAGAATATATGCTCAAGCCCAAAATCGTGGGTGACCGGGTCAGCATGCACCCGTTGATCGTATTTTTTGCCATTATCGGCGGGTTGAAAGCCTACGGGATTCTCGGGATTATTTACGGCCCCTTGATTGCCACCCTGTTTCTAACCCTTGCAGATATATATTTTTCAAGTTTTCAGGGTATGGTTGAACCCGGGAAAAATAATAAAGCGTAAGACTAATACAGTAATATAATTGGAGCATTCATTTTGACAGAGAATAAAGACACCAATGTGACCAGTATTGAGAAGGAGATGAAGCAATCCTATCTCGAATATGCTATGAGCGTTATTATCGGAAGGGCCCTGCCCGATGTCCGGGACGGTCTGAAACCGGTTCACAGGCGTTCCCTCTATGCCATGCAGCAGGTCCGCAACGACTGGAACAAGCCCTATAAAAAATCCGCCCGCATCGTCGGTGATGTCATGGGTAAATATCATCCCCACGGGGATTCGGCCATCTATGACACCATTGTCCGCATGGCCCAGGATTTTTCTTTAAGATATCCCCTGGTGGACGGCCAGGGAAATTTCGGGTCCGTGGACGGGGATTCCCCGGCCGCCATGAGGTATACGGAGATCCGGATGCGCAAGATCGCCCACCAGATGCTGGCGGATCTTGAAAAGGAAACCGTTGATTTTGTTCCCAATTATGATGAAACCCTTGAAGAACCGTCGGTGCTGCCCACAAGATTTCCCGCCCTGCTGGTGAATGGATCTTCCGGTATTGCCGTGGGCATGACCACCAATATTCCGCCCCACAACGTCAGGGAAGTGGTCACGGCCCTTATTCATCTCATCGACAATCCTTCCACGGATATCAGCGGTCTCATGGAATTTATTCCGGGCCCGGATTTTCCCACCTATGGCCATATCTACGGCACCAAGGGAATCCATGAGGCTTACAGCACCGGCCGGGGCATTATTACCCTCCGGGCCAAGGTGGAAGTCGAGGAAAATAAAAAAACCGGCCAGGAAAGCATTGTGGTGACGGAATTGCCTTACCAGGTCAACAAGGCAAAGGTGGTTGAAAAAATCGCCGAACTCATGCGGGACAAGGTCATTACCGGGGCCTCCTTTGTCAGGGACGAATCCGACAGGGACGGCATGCGCATGGTGGTCGGGCTAAAAAAGGACCAGATGGCCGAAGTGGTGATCAACCAGCTCTATAAACATACCAATCTCCAGACCAGTTTCGGTATCATTTTCCTTGCCGTGGTCAATAACCGGCCCCAACTGCTGACCTTAAAAGAGATCCTGAATCATTTTATCAGCCACCGCAGAACCGTCATTGTCCGGCGGACCCGGTTTGACCTGAAAAGAGCCGAGGAAAAGGCCCATATCCTGGAAGGATTAAAGATCGCCCTGGATCACCTGGATGAGGTGGTGGCCCTGATCCGGGCGGCCCGTTCCCCGGAAGAAGCCAAAAACGGCCTCATGTCCACTTTTGACCTGACGGCCATCCAGGCCCAGGCCATCCTGGATATGCGGCTTCAGCGGCTGACCGGGCTTGAAAGGGAAAAAATCATCAGTGAATACGAGGCACTGTTAAAGGATATCGAATGGTTTAAAAAGATCCTTTCCAGTGATGAAGTGGTCCGGGGTCTGATCAAGGATGAACTCAAGGAATTGGATGAGGAATTCGGGGATGCAAGACGGACCGAGATTGTCGAAAGTTCGGCGGAAATCAGTATCGAAGACCTGATTACCGAAGAGGACATGGTGGTTACGGTGAGCCGAAGCGGATATATCAAACGGAATCCGGTTACCCTCTATGTCAGCCAGCACCGGGGCGGCAAAGGCAAAACCGCCATGGGAACCAAAACCGATGATTTTGTGGAACACCTGTTTGTTGCCTCCACTCATGCCACCTTCCTGTTCATCACCAATTTCGGCAAGGTCTACCAGTCCAAGGTCTATGAACTGCCCATGGCTGGCCGCTCAAGCCTTGGAAAGGCCATTGTAAATCTTCTGAACTTTGATGAAGGGGAGAAACTGGCCACGGTCCTGACCGTGGATGAATTCGTGGAAAATAAATATGTGGTCATGGCCACAAAACTGGGAAGGGTCAAGAAAACCGATCTGATGGATTATTCCCGGCCCAGATCCGGCGGGCTCATCGGGGTGAAACTGGCCGAGGGAGATGAATTGATTGCTGCCCGCATCACGGACGGAAATATGGATGTTTTCCTAGGATCCGATGGCGGTAAGGTCATCCGGTTCCATGAGGATGATGTCCGTGATACAGCGAGAAGCTCCATGGGGGTCCGGGGAATGAGGATCGATGCGGGGGCAAAAGTGGTGGGGATGGAAGTGCTGGGATCGCAAAATACCCTTCTGACCGTTACTGAAAACGGATTTGGAAAACGATCTCTCACGGATGAATATAGATCCCAGACCCGGGGCGGAAAAGGGGTTTTTTCCATTAAGACCTCCAAACGCAACGGCAAAATGGTTTCCCTGCTCCTGGTGGACGACAATGATGAACTCATGATGGTGACGGACAAGGGGAAACTGATCCGCACCGCCATCCAGGGGATTAATGTCATCAGCAGAAATACCCAGGGTGTCAGACTTATCCATCTGTCTGCCGGAGAGACCCTTATCGGCATTGCAAGGCTTCCTGAAGAGGAAGAGGGGGAGGGCGAAGACATCCTTGATTCGGAAGATTTTCCGGAAAACGAGGAGGATATTGATCCGGAAGGCGACATCGAGTCATAAGGGGGAAGGTCATAGAAAAAGACTTCAGGACTAGTTCCTGAAAAGCGGACTTCAGGGATTTTTCCGGATACCAAGAACCGAGCCCTGAAGTCTGAAATTCTTTTTGCCGGGACCCTGACCACCGCTTCCGTATATCCGAGGGAGGCCATCATCAGCGCGTTGCAACACAATGCGGCCGCAATGATTGTGGCCCATAATCATCCTTCCGGAGATGCGACACCCTCAAAAAGTGATATGAAAATCACAAAAAAATTGTTTTTCGCCTTAAAATATGTTGGAATCATTTTACACGAGCATATGATCATCAGCAGCGACGGTTTTTTCAGTTTTGCTGCCCAAGGGTTGATTTCACAATTTAACACAGAATTTGAAGAGAGCAGATGAACAGCGAAGACGAAATCAAAGACTGCTTCGGCAACCTTGAAAAAGTATTTCCCATGACGGACCAGGGGCTCCGGCAGACTCCGGACGACTGTTTTTATTATTGCCCGGTCAAGACCAAATGCCTGCAAAAGGCCATGGCCACAAAAGACGGGCTCCAAGTGGAAGAAGAACTCATTGAAAGAGGCGTCAGCTCCGGTGTGATTAATTTTTTTGAACGCTGGTCCCGGAAAAAACGGGTGCATCGAAAATCAAAAGATCTTTTTGGAGGAACCCATGAAATCCGTTAAAGATATCCGTGTCACATCAAAAAGAGTGTTTGTCCGGGTGGATTATAATGTGCCCCTGGATGACCGGTTGAATATTACCGATGATAACCGGATCCAAGAGACCCTCGGTCTGATCCGATACCTGATGGAAAACAAGGCAAAAATCATTCTGGCCTCCCACCTGGGAAGACCCAAGGGCAAACGGGATATGACGTACAGCCTTGCTCCGGTGGCCAAACGGTTGTCGGAACTCTTAAAAAAAGAAATCCTGTTTGCATCGGATTGTATTGGTGATGCGGTTACGGAACAGGTCAACTGTTTGAAGGAAGGCGAGATCCTGCTTCTTGAGAATCTCAGATTTCACCCGGAAGAAGAGAAGAATGCCGATGAATTTGCAAAGGCCCTGGCCGGCCTTTGTGATGTCTATATCAACGAAGCCTTTGCCGTTTCTCACCGGGACCAGGCCTCGGTGACCGGGATTCCGAAATTTGTCCGGGAATCCGGCGCTGGTTTTCTGCTCGAAAAAGAAATAAAGTCCTATTACGATTCCGTTGAAAAGCCGAAAAGACCGCTTGTGGCGGTCATCGGCGGAGCAAAGGTATCCTCCAAACTGGCGGCCCTGGAAAACATGCTGGGCTTTGTTGACACGCTTATCATCGGCGGCGCCATGGCCAATACCTTCCTGAAAAGCCAGGGAGTTGACACCAAAGGGTCAATGATTGAAGAGGACCTTTTGGAAAAAGCTTGCCGGATTATCCAAAAAGCCGCAGAAAAAGGGGTGGATTTTCTTTTGCCCGATGATCTGGTCTGTGCGGAAAAATTTGATAAGGATGCAAGATCCAAGACGGTTTCCGTCCATGAGATTCCGGACGGCTGGACGGCCCTGGATATCGGGCCGAAAACCGCTGTACGATATGCAAAAGCTATTGAAGGTGCCGGCACCATTGTTTGGAACGGGCCCATGGGGGTTTTTGAAATGGACCCGTTTATGGCCGGAACAAAGGCGGTTGCCGAGGCCATTGCCGCCTCAAAAGCGTTTTCCGTAGTCGGCGGCGGGGATACCGGGCTTGCGGCCAAAAAATGCCGTATAGAGAATAAGGTCAGTTATATTTCAACCGGTGGGGGAGCCTTTCTGCACATGATGGAAGGAAAAATTCTGCCCGGGGTTGCCGCCCTGAATTAAACCATACAAAGGGGAAAAAAGTGATGTCCTGCAAACACAGGGATTGTCTGAGCCGGGAGGAAAAGCTTCGAAGGTCCTATTATGAAGTTCTTCGTGATGAGCTGGACCAATTTGCCTTGGAATATTCCCTGGTGGAATCCTATAGCAATTTTTTACGGATAAAAACGCCCTATCCCTTTGTGGAACTCAGGGAACTCAAACCCAGGGCAAGGATTCCAACCGTTGAATCCGATGCCCAGAATTCATTTCTCATTATTTTTACCGAAGATTTTATCGAGAAAAAACATAAAAAATATATCCGTTATTTTGATGCCAATAAAACAACAAAGAATAATTTATTAAGGCATAAATCTTTCCCGGATGTGGAAAATTTTAACCGGGATCTGAAATTTTTTGAGGCCCGTAATTTTTTTTCATTGCTCAAATCCCTGCTTCCCATCGATTATGCCCTGTTGATTCAGAAAAGGCATAATACCATGGCAAGGTACGCCCTGACCCATTTCCATGTCAGGATAGACTGGCCCATTGCCGAAGCGGCCGAGGATCTGGCAAGAGATTTACGATATATTTCAAAGGATCTTTATGAAAAAGGGGATGAATATGCCGAGGATTTCCAGAAGAAATTTTTTGAATATTACGGGATTCCCGTCCTGGCCGGGGGAAGAAGAACGGCTGCCAGTGTGGCGGCCCGCTATTTCAGCAGTTTTCCCGGAATTGCAACGATCTATGTGTCTTCCAGTGAATCCAGGGCTCTTTTAAAGATTGATGAAAGGGGCATATCCAAATCCGTCCTGATCAAACTCGAGGAGACCGACATTAAAAAGATAGTGGATATTGCCGGGATTACCATGAACAGTTTTTCAAAGAATTATGTCATTGCCCGGCAAAGAAAAAATTATATCTGTATTTTCCATGTCAAATATGACCATACCCTCCATGCCCTGCCGTCGGAAGGAGGCAGGCTCAGGGAATTAAAGCCGGATACCAACTGGCTGACGGTATCGGAGGAGCAGATCCTGCCGAAACCCTCCGTCATCAGCCATCCCCCCATCCCATACAAGATTGTGTATTCACCCTAATTTTTTTAGCATGGCAATTTCATTGCAGTTGGGGAAACTGACACAACCGATGCAGTCCGACCAGACCTTGATGGGAAGCTGATTCTTATCAATAACCGAAAATCCAAAGGGTTCAAAAAAGGTCGGCCGGTAAGTCAAGGTGAACAAATCCGTTATCTTGAAATAAAACGCCTCCTGTATGGTCCTCTCCGTCAATATTTTTCCGATGCCCTGGCCTGTGAATTCCGGGTCAACGGCAAGGGATCGTATTTCAGCAAGGTTTTCCCAGCAGAACTGCAAGGCGCAACATCCCACCACCTTTTTTTCTTGAGGGTCTTCATATACCCAGAAATCCCTTAAATGGTCGTAAAGTTTGCTCAGGGGCCTGGCCAGGAGTTCCCCTTTTATATTATAGAACTGCAACAGGGCATGGATGGATTTTACATCATCAAGTACGGCTTTTCGTATCATGGCTGTCCTTTTTCTCTTCAGTGATATTAGGCTTTGGGGTTACCGTCAAATTTTGATAAAACTGCTGATGGCCTTATGGAATTCTTTGTCGGTAAAGGGTTTATGAAGGATTTTATTAATCCCTGATTTTTTCAGAACTGTGTCATTGACCTTGATATCACCCTCTTCTTTTTCAACAAAATCACTTTGGGTGGTGATCATGAGAATGGGCATGTCCTGTCTTGAAAATTTTTTTCGTATTTCGCGGGTCAGTTCAAGGCCGCTGATATTGGGCATGTTCAGGTCGGTAATGACCAGGTCCGGTTTTTTTTGAAGAATCTGAGGAATGGCCTTTTCGGGGCGGTCAAAGGTAACGGGCGTAAAGCCGATGGCCATGAGTTTGTTTTGATAGAGTCTGAGCATCATTTTTGAATCGTCCACCACAAAAATCAGGGCAGTCATGATTTCGGGCGCTGTTCTTTTGGTTACCTCTTTTTCGATGCTTTCGGCGAATTCCTTTTGGCCGATGATTCCCATTTGTTTTAAAAAGGCTTTTCTTGTTGAAGGGTCCGCCTTTCCGGCAACATGGGTTTTGGCGATCTTAAGGAAAGACGCTTCTTCGGCAAGGAAATTAAAAATATTGCAGGCTTCCGAATCGATTAAAGCCGCCACGGCATTCCTAGAATCTTTTGATTCCTCTCTTACGATATTTTTCAGACCCGCCACCAGGGCCTTGGAAAGATTCCGGTCAATGGCTCTTGCCGCACTCATCCGGACAAATTCGACGGGGTCCTGCAAGCCCTGAACCAGACTGATGGCGGTTTTGGGGGATGGAATCCGTTCCATGGCTTCATAGGCGGCCTGCCGTATATTGGGGTCACTGGGCGGGGTATGAATAATATCAAGGATAGGATTTATGGCGGCGGGGTCCCCGATATACCCGAGGGTGGTGATAAGATGGATCAGATAATCCGCCTCGGCATTCTTGAACGCCCGGATTAGAATGGGTGTGGCCTTGTGGCCGAGTTTCATGAGCTGATCAATGGCCGTATCCCTGACATTGGTGATGGAAGAGCTTAAAAGAGCCGTTAATTTATCAAGGGCATACAGGTCCTGAATATCCGCGAGGGCTTCGATGGCCAATTTATTGGTTTCCTCATCCTCACCAATGAAGCCGATCAACCGGTCCGCCGCATCATTCCCGCCCTGTTCCGAGATAGCAAAAATAGCGGCCTGCAGGACGGACCTATCCGGCAGGAATGCCATTTTGGAAAAAATAGATAAGGATTCGGGAAGCCTTAATTTCCCAAGGGCAGTAATGGCGGCGGCAAGGATATCAGGGTCCTTATCTTCAGTGATCATTTTTTTTAAGACCGGGGCCGTGTCTGTTAACAGCAGTTCCCCGGCGGCTTTCAAAAACAGAAGCCTGCCTTTTTTTTCATTGCCTGTAATATATTGGATCACCAGATCCGTATTCCCATAGGCTTTGTCCAGAATTAATTCATAAAGGGAGTCCTGGACGTTGGGGTTGGATATGTCAATCCGGGTTAAGTATTCAAGCAAGGGGAATACGATTTTTTCAGGTCCCTTGGCAAGTTCGATTAGGGCTTTTCGCTGGAGATCGGCATCCACATCCGCATCCGAGGCAAATTGAAGCAGGGCCTTGGCCTTGACGATATCCTCTTCCTTTAAACAGAAAATCAGTTCATCGATAAATTCTTTAGTGTTAATGCCGGCCATGGTTTCCCTTTTAATTTTTAAATTGATAAAAAACCGAGTTGAGATATTTTTGAGAGGTAAAAAGATCGGTATCATTGGTAAGGGATTCCGTTGATCCGATCAAAAGGTATCCGTCCGGTTCAAGAACCTTTGAGATATTCTGGTATATCCTCTTGCGGTCCTCTGTTGTAAAATAGATCATCACATTTCTGCAAAGAATGATATCAAATTTTCCAAGCCCGACAAAGGGTTTCATCAGGTTCATTTTTTTAAATTGGGCCATGGCTCTGACTTCATCTTTGATCTTGAAGCGATCTTCTTTTGGGTCAAAATATCGGTTCAGGCGTCTTGGATCCAGACCTCGGGCAACCTCGAATTTATTGTACAAACCATAGCTGGCATAGGCAATGGCTGCATCTGATATATCCGTTCCAAAAAGATGAATATTGTATTTGTCCATGGTCACCCCCATCTCAAGAAGGGTCATGGCAATGCTGTAAATTTCCTGGCCCGTGGAATTGGCGGCACTCCAGAGCCGGATAACGGGTTTGAGGGAAGACGGCCGTTGTGTCCGCTTGTCAATCAGGTCCGGAATAATTTTATGCTGTAACAATTCAAAGGGGGATTTATCCCTGAAAAAATAGGTTTCATTGGTGGAAATGGCATCAATAATATGATTTTCAATTTCTTTTTTAAAATCCATTTTCGCCTTGTAGAGCAGCTCCGCATAGGTAGAGGCATTATATTTCGCCAGCAGAGGGTTGAGCCGGGTTTCAAGGAGATATTCCTTGCCGGTGTCCAAGGCTATCCCGGAGATATCAAGAATATATCTTGAAAAGGTTTTAAATTCTTCCGGGGTTACGGTAATTTTTGCCATAGATGTAGTTGATAATAGATTTGACATGTTATCAGATTACTGTTTTCATGATTTCTTCAGCAATCTTTTCCAATGGGGCCACAACATCTGCAATACCGGATTCAGTGGGTTCCTTGGGCATTCCGTATACCGTGCAGGTCTCTTCATTCTGAGCGATGACAAAGCTTCCGTTATTTTTCATCTGCACCAGTCCTTTTGAACCGTCAGAGCCCATTCCCGTCATGATGACGCCGGTTGCCCGACCCACATAATACTGGGCAATGGATCGGAACAGATAGTCCACCGAAGGTTTGCAAGAGTTTTCCGGAGGATCATCGGTAATTTTAATTTTTCTGGTAATGCCGTCTGATCCGGCAATGATTTTCATCTGTTTTCCACCCGGTGCAATATAAATTTTCCCGGGTTCAATGGTATCCCCGTTTTCAGCTTCCTTGACGTGAAGGGGGGATTTATTATTCAGGCTGTTGGCAAGGGAAGCCGTAAACAAAGGGGGCATATGTTGCACAATCAATACAGGGGCTTTAAGATTGCCCGGAAGCATGGGGATCATCCGGGTCAGGGCATTGGGGCCGCCCGTTGAAATCCCGATCCCCACGATTTCCGATTTGGACCGAGTGACCTGTTTCTGGGCCATGGGTAGGGGCTGCCGGGGTTTATCCGTGATGGGGCCAGCAACTTTAGGCTGAATCTTTTCATGGATTTTAAATTTTGTTTCTTTCTGCTTTTTCAGTGCATTGACAATGGGTAAGATGGCAGCCCTTACTTTTTCCATGTTTTCAGCCATTTTACCCTGATCCGGTTTGGGGACAAAATCAAAAGCACCCAATTCCAGTGCTTTTATCGTCATTTCACTGCCTTGCTGGGTCAGGGTGGACAGCATGATGACAACCGGGGCATAAGATTTGTCTTTCAGGGCTTGAAGGACCTCGATGCCGTTTAACTCCGGCATCTCAATATCAAGGGTGATAAAATCAGGTTTCAGCGAATCGATTTTGGATAAAGCGATTTTCCCGTTATTGGCGGTTCCCACAACTTCAACAAAGGGAATTTCCTTTAAGACATCGCCTACTATTTTTCGATAGACAATGGTATCATCGATAACAACTGCTCTGAGTTTGTCCATTATTCCTTCAATACCTCATCAATATCCAGGATTCCGATTAACTGTTTATCGGTTTTCAGCACCCCTTTGAAAAATTTGCCTTTTGCACCCCCGATATTGGAAGGGGAGGGTTCTATACTGTCTTTCCTGGCCGAGACCACATCACTGATGGAATCAATCAGAAGGCCGATATGCTCGTCCTCTGAATTAACAATAATATTTCTGCTGTCTTTGCTTCTGTTGACAGGTGCAAGGCCCAGCTTTTTTCCAAGATCGATGATGGTGACGATCCGGCCCCTCAAATTCAAGATCCCTTCAATATAGTCGGGGGCCTGGGGAACTTTGGTGATTTCAAAATGTTTATTGATTTCCTGGATATTGAGGATATTGATGCCGCAAAGGGCGCCCCCAACAAAGAAAGTGGAGAATTCCAATTCATCTGAAAAAGTTTCTAGGATATCTTTGGTCATCTTTTTCTCCTTGCATTACACAAAATTAGGTTATCGGCTCAGACTCAATCTTTGGCGGACCACTTTCATGAGTTTTTCTCTGTCAAGCTTGATCTCATATTCATCAATCCCGACTCGTTTACCCTTTTCAATATGGGCCTCGCTGGCCAGGGAAGTGAGCGCAATAACAGTAAGATGCGAGTATTTCGGGTCGTTCTTAATCCGTTTGGTTAATTCAAACCCATCCATATTGGGCATTTCAAGGTCAGTGACCACAATATCAATTTCATCTGCCCGTTTGTTTAAGAGTTCCCAGGCGACGAGTCCGTCTTCAGCCTCAATAACCTTAAATCCATCCTCTTCCATAAAGGTTTTGACCTGATTTCGGAAAAAAGCGGAATCCTCGGCAAATAAGATTACTTTTTCGCCGGATGTGGCCATTTCAGCCGCTGCCTTTTCTTCTTCATTAAACCAGCTCGGATTCAGAATTTTTACCATCTCAAAAATATCCACCAGAAGGGTGGTGTGCTGGTTAATGATCATTGAACCTGAGATGGCCGGTTGTTTGAGGGTGCCTTCGTCGATATCAAGGTTTATTTCCTGGGCGTCAATGGGCGGCATGACCATCAGGCCGAGTTCTCTGTCTTTGATCTTGAATACAATGACCTCCTGCTGATCCCTGGGGGCAAGGGGCTGGAAATTCGCCACCTGTGACAGTTCATAGAGCGGCAGTGCGCCGCCTCTGTATTGAACGACTTTACTGTTGCCGATCTGTTCAATGTTCGATGATTGAATCCGTTCAATCCTCTCGACAAGATTGAGCGGTGCGGCAAAGTATTCAGACTCGGAATTTTTAAAGGTTAAGAGGGCAGCCTTGTCTTTCGCCGCCGCCGCCGCCTCTTCCGCGGCTCTGGTCATCTGCCCGGCCTCGGACACAGCGGACAGTTCGGCCATCTGGGCAAGGTTTGAAATATCAAGAATCAAGGCGACTTTCCCATCTCCCATAATGGTGGCGCCGGCATAGGCTGCACATTTTTTCAGGTGCCTGCCCACAGGTTTTACAACGATTTCCTCAGAATCCAATAATTTGTCCACCACCAGTCCGTATTTGAAGGCCCCTGCGGAAACAACGGCAATATTAATGGCGCTTGCGGAATGATACCGGCGGTCTTCATCAGTTCTTTGGGGGAAATCGGTATCGCTGTCCCGGGTGTCCAGGATCACACCCTCTTCAGTGATGATGTGGTGCTTGGATCTTCTGTCGGCAAGGTTCTGTCGTCGTTCAGGCAATTCTTCAGTGACGGCCGGATCATTGTAGGTTTTTTCAATGCCGAGCATGTCGGCAAGGTTAAGCAAGGGGAGAAGTTCTCCTCTAAGCCTTACCACTGCTGCATCTCCGACCTTTTCAATTTTTTCCTTGACCTGGGCGGCCGGGATTCTGAGCAGTTCGTTTAAATTGACCTGGGGAACGGCATATCTTTCATTGCCCACGGAGGTGATCTGGCTTGGAATAATGGCAAGGGTCAGGGGCAGCTTGATCTGGATATCGGTACCTTCTCCGGGTACGGAATCCAGCTCGATGATACCACCCAGATTGCTGATATTCGTCACCACCACATCCATGCCGACACCCCGGCCCGAAACATCGGTAACCTCTTTTGCCGTTGAAAAACCAGGCAGGAAAATGAGTTCCATCTTCTGCTTGTCGGACATTTCAGAAACCTGATGCTCGGAGATCAGGTTTTTTTCAACGGCGGAATTGGCAATTTTATTCGGGTGAAGCCCTTTTCCGTCATCGGAAATCACAATATTTACCTGTCCTGCTTCATGGAAGGCTTTTAAAACGATTTTTCCCGTGGGCTGTTTTCCCATCTGTTCTCTTTCCATGGGAGTTTCGATGCCGTGGTCCACGGAGTTCCGGATCAGATGGGTCAAAGGATCATTAATGGATTCCAGGATGGTTTTATCCAATTCAACATCTTTGCCTTCAATGATCAGATCAATGGTTTTTCCGAGTTGATGGGACAGATCTCGGACAACACGGGTGAATTTATTCAGGATATTGGCGATGGGCTGCATTCTTGTCCGCATGATGGCTTCCTGGAGTTCCGAGGTAATCATGTCGATTCTCTGGCTGGATAATTCGGTTGCTTTCTGGTTTGAGGAATTGATGCCTTGCAGCAATTGATTCCGGCTTAAAACAAGCTCTCCGGCAAGGTTCATCAGGGTATCCAGAAGGCCTACATTGACCCTGAGTGAGGATTGAGGTTTGGCAGCGGCATTCATCTCTTTTTCTGCAGAGGACTGAGCATCTTCCTCATTCTCCTCTGCTTTTCTAATTTCTTTTGCAGTCTGTATAGCCGATTGATTTTGGTTTTCAACGCGTGCCGGTTTTATCGTTTCCCGGACTTCCTGTTCTGTTGACGCGGCTTTTTGCGCTCTTAAGGGTTTCATGACAGAGGGTTCGCTACTCGGATGTTTAACAGTGGCGGCAACAACCATCTGATCTGAAACGGCATGGATGTATTGTTTTTTGATATCAAACAAAGTTTCCGTCATATCATATTCAATAATGGAGGCGAAAAGTACCTGAAACGGTATCCTGGCGGGAACACTGTCGTCATAAAGTGTTCCCACGGAATCAAAATCAATCCTGGAGTCGATAATGACCCCAGTTTTCTGTAAACTGTTCAACACCTCGATGGGATTTTTATCTTTTCTCTGAATATCATGAATTAAATCATACTCCACAAGAAAAATATTTTTTCCTTCTGATTTGTATTGCTCCATTTCAAAAAGCGATACCTGGGAAAAGATTCTTCCGTCCGGAAGGACAATATCCACAATTTTGGAAACCATTTCTTTTTTTTCTTCAGGAACCGTTGCCTTTGTAATATTTTCGAGGGCGGTGATATGCTGGGAAACATCCGTCTCATTGCTGGTCTCAATATTTTTTAACAGATTTTCAAGTTGATCAAACCCTTTTAACAAAACACTGATCCGTGTTGAATCTGGGATTAATTCTCTGTTTCGGATGAGGCCTAGGACATTTTCCAGATGGTGGGCAAGGTCTTTAATGGTGGTCAACCCCATGAATCCAGCCCCACCCTTAATCGAATGAGCAGCTCGGAAAACATTATTCACAAGATCCAGGTCTATGTTTTCACCCGCTTCCTCAATCGTCAAAAGATCGCTTTCAATATCTCCTAAATGATCAAGTGATTCTTCGATATACATTTGTAGGGTTTCGTCATCTTGAAACATATCAAATCTCCTGAATGGGTTGTCACACTGAAATGATAATAAACGGTCCAATACCTCTTATTGCAGCAATTTACAAAAGATATCATAAAAAGTCAAACTCAGAATGCTGAAATATAAGGGCAATACATTAAATTTTTCGCACAATATCATTGACCCGACAACCTGCTTCAATCTTGAGCAATGCGATGGTATTGGGTTTCGCATCGATAATGGAATGATGTTGAATATCAGTAAGTTCCAAAATCTTAAAAGGTTTCGGGTTTTGCCTGGGGGACAGAATTTCAATGGAATCCCCAAGGCTGACCTTGTTTCGGATTTCTACGATATAGGTTTGAGGTGCATCAATCCCGATAATTTTTCCGACGAAACTGTGGATTTCCCCTTTATGCCGGTTGTCGTAGTTTTGAAGGGTTTCGTCGGGTTTACCAAAATAGAACCCTGTACAATATTCCCGGTGAAACACCCGGTAGAGTTCGGAAAGCCATTCCGGGTTCATTTTGTAAGTCTCCGGAGTGCTGATATATCGGTCAATGGCATTTCGATAGGTTTTGACGACGGATGCAAGATAGTTGATTCCTTTCATGCGGCCTTCTATTTTGAGGGAGGTGATGCCGGCCTGGATCAGTTCGGGAATATGTTCAATCATGCACAGGTCTTTTGAATTGAAGATATAGGTTCCTCTCTCGTCTTCGAGAACCGGATGGTATTGGTCCGGCCGGAATTCCTCCACAACGGCATATTTCCAGCGGCAGGGATGGCTGCAAAGGCCCCGGTTGCTGTCCCGGCCGCTTAAAAAGCTGCTTAAAAGGCAGCGGCCGGAATAGGAAATGCACATGGCACCGTGAACAAAGACTTCTGTTTCCATGGGGGAATGCACAGCAATTTCCCGGATTTCGGTTAGAGATAATTCCCTGGCCAGGTTGACGCGTTTAACGCCTAAGCGATGCCAGAATTCTACGGTGTTTATATTGGTGGTATTGGCCTGGGTGCTGAGGTGAACCGGGATATGGGGAATGATGTCCTTTGCCAGGAGAAGGATTCCAGGATCAGAAATTATAACGGCATCCGGGCCGATCTTTCCTGTTTGTGATAAAAAGGCCTGGATTTTTTTCTGCTCGTGATTCCGTGAATAGATATTGCAGGCAAGATACGCTTTAACCTTATGCTGATGGGCGAAAGCAACGGCATTGATCAGTTCCGCCTCGGAAAAATTGCCAGAAAAATTTCTCAGACTGAAGTCATTTCCGGCCAGATAGACGGCATCTGCGCCGTAATGGACGGCGATTTCAAGTTTTTCAAAATTCCCGGCCGGTGCCAATAATTCAGGCCGGACCATTTTTGTTTTCGGATTGTTCTGCATTATAATGGTGCCCCCGGCGGGAATCGAACCTGCGCACAAGGATTAGGAATCCTATGCTCTATCCACTGAGCTACGGGGGCAAAGGCTATTGGACGATCAAATTCTGCCCCGGAAAAATCTTGCTTTTTTTGCTCAGATGATTCAAGGCAAGGAGCCGGTCCACCGGAATCTTGTATTTTTTTGCAATGGAAAGCGGACTGTCACCATTTTTAACCTTGTATCGGGTCACGGTTTCTTTAGGCGGTGAGATCTGCTTTCCGGATGCGATGGTCAGGCTCTGGCCCACAGTTAAGGTAGTTCCGGATAATTTATTCTCAGCCATGATGTTTTTAGTGGTGGTATTGAATTTTTCAGCAATGGCCCATAGATTATCCCCTCGCTGAACCGTATATTTTTGAACCGTTTTTGCTTTTTCAGGTTTTGCAGGCCGGGTGGCCGTTTTCGGTGTGCCCTGATCATCGGATGCATCCGGAATTCTTAATTTCCTTCCGGCAGTAAGCTTCCGCGCTTTCCCCAAATTATTGGCAGCAATTATGGCTTCCGGGGTTGTTTTGTATTTTTCTGCAATACTGAAGAGAGTTTCTCGTTTCTGTACACGATGGATCGTATAGAAGGCTTTGGGCTGGGGAGAATAGGTTGATTTAATGGAATCCGCTTTGGACAGAAACAGTTCGGCTTTTTCTTCGGGTACCCTCAATTGATAGGTTTCATCCGGCAGCATGGCATATCGGAGTTCCGGGTTAAGATCCTGTAAAACAGCCGCCTCCACCCCTATTTCATCGGCGATATCACTGAGCCGGACCTGGTTTGTTATTTCACAGGTTCTATAAGGAATGGGAGACAAGGGTTGCTCCAGGCAGATATTGTATTTTTCGAGATTATTGATGATATGAAGGGTTGCCAGAAATCTGGGAACATATCTGGCTGTTTCCCGGGGAAGTTTCTGATAAAGATCCCAGAAATTGTCCAGATAGTTGATTTTTTGAGTCCGGATGGTGCCGAGGACTCTTCCTTCACCGCAATTATAGGCGGCCAGGGCCGTGGTCCAGTCACCAAACAGGCCGTGAAGCTCTTTTAAATAATTGATGGCGGCAAGGGTTGCTTTTTCCGGGTCCATGCGCTCATCAATATAATGATTGCGGTTCAGCCCGAATTTATATCCGGTAGAAGGAATAAACTGCCATAATCCAAGAGCCCTTGCAGAAGAAAGGGCTCTCAATTTAAAGCCGCTTTCGATGAGGGGGAGCCAGGAGATCTCTTCCGGCAGGCCGGCTTTTTTTAATTCGGAAATAATATAGGGTCTGTATCTTTGAGACCGTTCAAGGGACTGGATAAAAAAGTTTCGCTCCGGCCCGGTCAGGCTGTTGATTTCATCCTGAACAAAATTGTTCATGGTGAGGGGGATTTCATTGTGGGGCCCGTTTGCTACGGTTTGACGGGAGGCGTAAATTTCAAGGATTCGTTTGGAAATCAGATACCGGACATCTTCTTTCTGCTGATAGAATTCAGGATAAGTTTCCGTTTCGATTTCCATAATGGATGCATACGCATCATCAAGGTTGCTTAAAGCGTCCTCTATTTTGCCCTCTTCCCACATTTCCTGGGCCGAATTGCAAAGTTCCAGGGCCTCATCGATTTTTTGCTGGGCAAAAAGGTCTGAATCCCCGTTTTCCTGGTCTGATGGATTTTCAGATTCCACGAGATCTGATTTTTCAGAATCGTCAAGGCCGGACTGGGTTGAAGATTTGCTCCCATTCATTCTTTTTGAACTCTGTTCAAAAGGTTCAAGGCCGGAGGCGGAAAGGCCCTGGGTGTTTATGGACTGCTCCGAGGTCGTGGCGTGAAATGATTGCTGGCAACCTGCAAAGATCCAAAAACATACTGAGATGATGGCAAGTTTTGATTTTAACATTTCTCTCCTTGATCCTTATGGGTTTAGTGTTTTGAGGGTTTAATTAATAAATTAGGCCGGCCTTGTCAAGCATATATGTTGCAGGCCCGCAAATAGTCCGGGAATATTCATAAATTCTCCTTGAATGTAGGGTAGGATATTGCTATTAATGGGACGGCAAAATCATGTGAAGTTAAGCATTATTATACAATCAGGACAGGAGGGGAAAATGACGGAATTAATCGATGTCAAAGCCAGGGAAATACTGGATTCACGGGGCAATCCGACCATTGAAGTGGATGTGGTCCTGGCCTGTGGGGCAAAGGGCAGGGCAGCGGTTCCTTCCGGAGCTTCCACGGGAACACGGGAAGCTTTGGAACTCCGGGACAAAATAGAAAACCGGTTCCTCGGCAAAGGGGTATTAAATGCCGTGGCCAATGTCAATGAGGTGATTGCACCGGAAATCATCGGCTATGATGCCATGGACCAAGCCGGTCTGGACCGGACCATGATCGATATTGACGGCACGGAAAATAAATCCAGGCTGGGTGCCAATGCCATTTTGGGTGTGTCCATGGCAGCGGCCAGGGCTGCTGCGGACGCCTGTGAAATTCCCCTGTACCGGCATCTGGGCGGGATCAATGCCAGGGTATTGCCGGTTCCCATGATGAATGTCATCAACGGCGGGGCCCACGCCGCAAACAACCTGGATATCCAGGAATTCATGATCCTTCCCTTTGGTGCGGAATCCGTTACGGAAGCCATCCGCATGGGTGCGGAAACCTTTCATCACCTTGCCAGGATTTTAAAAGGCGAGGGCCTCAGCACGGCCGTGGGAGATGAAGGCGGATTTGCCCCAAACCTGAAATCCAATGAAGAGGCCCTGGAATATATCCTGAATGCCATTGAGGCGGCCGGGTACAGGCCGGGCAAAGACATCGGCATTGCCCTGGATGCTGCAGCCTCGGAATTCTACAAGGATGGAAAATATATTTTCCAGTCCGAAGGCAGAAGCCTTTCAGCCTCTGAATTGATCGATTATTATGAAGCCCTCATTGATAAATACCCCCTGTATTCCATTGAAGACGGACTTGCGGAAGGGGACTGGGATTCCTGGGCCCTCATGACCGAAAGACTTGGTAACAACATCCAGATTGTGGGAGATGATATTTTTGTCACCAACCCCGATATTTTCCGGCGGGGAATCGAAAAAGGCATCGGCAATTCCATTCTGATTAAATTAAACCAGATCGGCACAGTGACCGAAACCCTGGACACGATTCAGATGGCAAAGGAATCAGGCTATACCACCGTTGTCTCCCACCGGTCCGGAGAAACGGAAGACTCTTTTATCGCCGACTTGGCTGTGGGTATCAATGCCGGTCAGATCAAGACCGGTTCCATGTCGAGAAGCGACAGAATCGCCAAATACAATCAGCTCATCCGGATTGAAGAAATGCTTGGAGACGGTGCCTCTTTTCCGAAAGATCTCTTTGTTTGATGGATTATGATGAATAAACGATAAATAAGGAAGGAAGAATGGCTCAGAATACAAAATATATTTTTGTGACCGGAGGAGTTCTGTCATCTTTGGGCAAGGGTCTGGCATCCGCGGCCATCGGCATGCTGCTTGAGAGCCGGGGGCTGTCGGTGACCATTCAGAAACTGGATCCCTATATCAATGTGGATCCGGGAACCATGAATCCCTTTCAGCACGGTGAAGTGTTTGTCACCGATGACGGCGCTGAAACAGATCTGGATCTGGGCCATTATGAACGGTTCACCCATGCCAAACTGGGTAAGAACAATAATTTTACCACGGGAAAGATCTATTACCAGGTCATCACCAAGGAGCGCAGGGGAGAATACCTGGGCGGAACCGTTCAGGTGATTCCCCATATTACCGATGAGATCAAGCAGAGTATCTGTCTTGTGTCCGACCTGGCCGATGTGGTGATTGTCGAAATCGGCGGGACCATCGGCGATATAGAATCTCTGCCCTTCCTGGAAGCCATCCGCCAGTTCAAGGCCGATGCCGGCGCTTCCAATGTTATTTATATCCATCTGACCCTGGTGCCCTATATCAAGACCGCCTGTGAAGTCAAAACCAAGCCCACCCAGCACAGCGTCAAAGAACTGCGCAGCATCGGAATTCAGCCCGACATCCTGCTGTGCCGGACGGAAAGCTATCTGTCCCAGGAGATCAAATCCAAAATCGCTCTTTTCTGCAATGTGGACACGGATGCCGTCTTTACGGCCAAAGACGTGGATTGCATTTACGAGGTGCCCCTGGTTTACAACAAGGAAGGGCTTGGGGATAAGATTCTCAAAAAGCTGAATATCTGGGCAAGGGCCCCCAGGCTCGATGAATGGCAGGAAATGGTGGACCGGATTAAGAATCCGAGATTCTCCGTGAAGATTGCCATTGTCGGAAAATATGTGGATCTGACCGAGAGCTATAAAAGTCTCAACGAAGCCCTGACCCACGGCGGGGTTGCCAATGATGCCAAGGTCCATCTCCAGTATGTGGATTCCACGACCCTGACGGAAGAAAACGTTGCCGAAACCCTTGCCGATGCAGACGGTATTCTGGTTCCGGGCGGGTTTGGTTCCAGGGGGATAGAAGGAAAAATCCTGGCTGCCAAATATGCCAGGGAACACAAGGTGCCCTATTTCGGGATTTGTCTCGGCATGCACATGGCCGTTATTGAAATTGCAAGGAACCTTTTAAAGCTTGAAGAAGCCAATGGTGAGGAGTTTGATCCCTATACCCCCTATCCTGTGATCTATCTGATGAAAGAATGGTATGACGAACACACCAAACGGATTGAAAAACGGGATGAAACTTCGGACAAAGGCGGAACTATGCGTCTTGGGGCCTATCCCTGCAAGCTGGTTCCGGACACTCTTGCCATGGCGGCCTATAAACAGGAAGAAATTTCAGAGCGTCACCGACACCGGTTTGAGTTCAATAATATATATAAGGATAAACTTGTGGCCGCAGGCCTTGTGATCAGCGGCACCTCCCCGGATCACGAGCTGGTGGAAATCGTGGAACTCAAGGACCACCCCTGGTATCTGGGTTGCCAGTTCCATCCTGAATTCAAATCCAAACCCAGCAACCCCCATCCCTTGTTCAGGGAGTTTATCAAGGCATCCTTAAAAAATTCAAAGAAATAAATCATGAAGAGAAGCGCAGAAATTTT
>Ga0208373_1002156_pt1 | contig 22718 bp, 24 predicted proteins | sample RifOxyC2_FD_184036 | JGI IMG/M metagenome (GOLD analysis project Ga0208373, IMG submission 184036) | Soil microbial communities from Rifle, Colorado - Rifle Oxygen_injection C2 (SPAdes) | ecosystem: Environmental > Terrestrial > Deep subsurface > Rock core/Sediment | place: Rifle, Colorado... | reverse complement strand
CCAGATCAGCAATAATCGCCGTGGCCAGAAAGCTTTGCGAAAGAGTTTTCGCAATTGTAAAAAGAGGAACGCCTTATGAGGTCAGGAAAATAAATTCACAACCTGCTTTAACTTGATTTGGTATTGACTTTGATATAGAAGGTTAAGCGCTTATTCTGTTTCTATTTCATCTAAATACCCCTGTATCACATTACGAAGCCCTTTTCTTGGTCTGTCATCAGATCCTGTAAAATCATCAAGGGGATAAGAACCCGGATAAACATGTGTATTAACAAAGGTTGCCGGTACCCCCGTTACTCCACATGCACGCCCTTCTTCTTCTTGAGTTTCTATTTTTTCTGAATATTTTTCAGAACTTAAACATTCGTTAAACATCTCTTCATCTAAACCAATATCTTTTGCTATTTGTTTTAATTGTTCACTGTCTAGGTTGTTTGCAATTTTAGCCATAAAAATCATATCATGCATTTCCCAAAATTTTTCTTGTTCGCCTGCACATTCCGAAGCCAAACCTGCCTCAAAAGAAAAAATATTCATTCTCATTGGAAAGTGCCTAAAGGCAATAACCACATCTTCTTTAAATTCATTTTTCAATTCTTTTAATATAACACTATAATCTGCACAGAATGAATCATCAAAATCACCATAAATAATCATTTGCACGGGGGCTTCAATGTTTCCCAAATAATGATCGTTTTCATTTACAGCTTTTACAAACTCCAATTTTGTATTCTTAGCATCCCTTAAAACATCTTTATTATTATTCTGAATCTCCTCTATTTGATTTTGTAGCCTTTGCTTAGATGAAGTATTTTTCTGAAAATTTTTATTTTGCATATACCATGCAAAAAATATAAACAAAACAATGGATGCAATAGCTATGACAATAATTACTACATCACTTTTATTATTTTGTTTTTTGTGTTTAAGCATAACTTTAAATTTATATTATTAACTCTCCCCGATGGGAAGATTTTTAAAATTTAAACTAATGGTTTTGGCTTTTTAAGGTGATGGTCGGTTACCATCTGATAATGATGCCCGATATTCAAAATTTTATTTTCATTAAATTTGTTACCAATTAATTGTACTCCTATTGGAAGATTGTTTGAAAAACCAACGGGAATAGAGATAGCTGGGAGACCGGCAAGCGACACTCCAGCCAAAAACACATCTTCTAAATACATTTTCAGAGGATCTTTATCTTGTCCACCAAGTAAAAAGGCAGTGTGTGGAGATGTAGGGGTAAGAAGACAGTCCACGGAATTAAAAATATCTATCATCTCTTCTGTGATTTTAATTCGTACTTTTTGCGCTTGTTTATAATAAGCATCAAAGTGTCCGGATGATAAAATATATGTACCAAGTATTATTCTTCTTTTTGCTTCTGCTCCAAAACCACCCCCTCTATTCTTAAAATACAATTCTTGCAGTGTTTCTACTTGCTCAACAGAAAAACCATATCTTATTCCATCAAATCTAGCTAAATTGGAACTAACTTCAGCCGGAGTAATAATATAGTAAACAGATACCGCATACTTGGTGTGTGGCAAGCTAATATCTATAAACTCAGCTCCTAACTCTTTTAATTTTTGAATAGCTTCATTTATTGTTTTTCTTACATCTTCACTGATTCCGGCCTCAAAATATTCCATTGGCAAACCAATTCTTGTACCCTTGATATTTTCTTTTTTTAGAGATTGCTTGTACTCGTTTTCCGAGAAAGAATTGTCTTGTTTTATCGTGGTAGCATCTTTTTTATCCGGTCCAGATATAGCCTCCATTACAATTCCGGCATCTTCCACTGTTTTTGTTAAAGGTCCAGGCACATCAGTAGACGATGTCATAGCAATAAGACCAAACCTTGAACTGCGACCATAGCTTGGCTTAAGACCCGTTACCCCACAATAGGCGGCCGGATGCCGAATAGAACCGCCCGTATCTGTTCCTAATGCAAAAATACACATATCAGAGGCAACTGCAACAGCTGAGCCTCCGGAAGACCCACCGGGAACACGCTTTAAGTCCCAGGGGTTATGTGTGGGACCAAAAGCGCTATTTTCAGTTGATGCGCCATGCGCAAATTCATCTAAATTTGTTTTTCCCAAAAGCACCGCCCCCCTTATTTTGAGTTTTTTTATTATTGTAGCATCAAACGGGGCAATATAATTTTCAAGTATTCGAGAAGCCGCGGTAGTCTTGATGCCGCGAGTCATAATATTATCCTTGGCTAAAAACGGAATTCCCAATAAATCACCATTCTCTCCATTCTTTCTGCGCTCATCCGCCCTTTTTGCCATATCCAAAGCCTCCACCTCACACACAGTTAGACATGCTTTAAGTTTTTCATCCACTTCTTTAATCCGCCCAAGACAGGCCTTTGTTAATTCAACCGAACTAATCTCACCCGCCTTGAGTTTACCGCTCGCCTCTTTAATTGTATACTTATTTAAATCCATATAATTTAAATATATCGCAGACACAATACATCTTATATTATAGTATTTTCCTAACCATTATCTGTCCGCCATCTAATTTTGGTGCTAACCCCAAAGTTTCTTTTTTTTCGTTTTCATTCCAATCCTCTACCACATCTTCACGCAAAACATAATCAAAGTCTAAAGAATTTATAGTTTCGTTAACATCAACAGTATTAATCTCTGATAATTGATTAACATAACCCAAAATATTGGATAGTTGGCTTTTGTATATATTTATCTCTTCTTCATTTAAATTAAGTTTCGCCAGACTGGAAATGTATTTTATTTGTTCATTTGTTAACTCCATATTATACTTCTTATAACTTATAACCCTGAACTCATAACTTTTTATCTATGATATTTTTGCTTTTGGTAAAAATGAGTTATGAGTTATGGGTTATGAGTTTTTGAAATTTATCTTCATTCAATATCTCAATTCCCAATTTCTTAGCCTTATCATATTTACTGCCGGGATTATCTCCCACTATAACATAATCGGTTTTTGAACTAACCGCAGACGACATTTCCCCTCCCAATTCCCTTATTTTAGCTTTTGCCTCATTTCTTGTCAAACTATTTAAACTTCCGGTTAAAACAAACTTTTTTCCTTCTAATGCCTGTTTTTTACTTTTCCGTTCTACTTTTAAAGCTACCCCGTTTTTCTGCAATTTATTTAAAATTTCAACATTTTTCTCATTCCTAAACCATTCAAATAAGCTTTCTGCTACTACAGGTCCTATATCCGGTATATTCTCTAAATCTTCTTTTTTCAGATTTAAAAAATATTTTAAAAATTGAGAAATTGGAAATTGGAAATTATTTGAAAATTGAGAATTGAAAATTAAAAATTGCTTTACCAAAAGCAACGCTGTTTCTTCCCCAACATGCCTAATCCCTAAACCAATAATAAATTTTACCAAAGGTATTTCTTTTTTATTAGCAATTGCTTTGATTAAATTTTCAGACGACTTCTCAGCAAAGCGCTCTAGAGGTTTTAGGTCCCCTGCAGTTAAAGAATAAAAATCGGCAATATCGGAAACCAGCCCCTCTTTTACTAACTGCTCTACGATTTTTGGCCCCAACCCCTCAATGTCCATGGCGCCTCTAGATGTCCAGTGTGATAAATTCCTAAGTGTAACAGCAAAACAATTTTTATTGATACATCTGTATGCCACCTCATTTTTCAATCTTTCTATCCCTCCCCCGCAGACATGACATTTTTTGGGTACTTGAATCTCTTTTTCTCTTCCTGTCCGCAAATTTGGTAAAACTTGAATAACCTTGGGAATCACATCTCCGGCTCGCTCCAATATTACCGTATCACCAATTTTTATTCCGAGCCGGAAAATTTCATCCATATTATGAAGTGTGGCATGACTCACTGTTACCCCCCCCACTCTTACCGGAATCAATACGGCAATCGGAGTCAATGTTCCAGTCCTTCCTACTTGCCAAACCACATCCTCCACTTTGGAAGTTACCTGCTCGGCCGGAAATTTATAAGCCATCATAAAGCGAGGCCCTTTACCCACGTGGCCCAAAATAGGCCACAATTTAAGATTATTTACTTTTACTACTACCCCATCAATCTCAAACGGCAATTCATTTCGTTTTTGAAGCCACTTCTCATAAAAATTAAAAACTTCTTTTAGGCTGCGACAAAATTTTATTTGCCTTAAAACCCTAAAACCCAAAAGATGGGCTAATTGTAATTTTTGTTCATGCCGCTCAAAGCCAAAATCTGTAACTAATTCATAAACATAAAAATCTAGTTTTCGCTCTGCGGCAAGTGCCGGATTTAATTGCCTAATAGACCCGGCGGCCCCATTTCTGGAGTTGGCTAAAACGGGTTTTCCCTCTTTTTTATATCTTTTATTAAGTTCGTCAAAAACTTTTTTATTCATTATAGCTTCTCCGCGCACTTCAATTGTTCCATTTTTTATAGTTTGAACAACTTTTTTTATTTGGAATCCGCTGAGCCCAATCTCCCTTAATTCATTTTCATTCGGCACCCTTAATTCAAGGGGAATACTTTCAATGGTTTTTAAATTTTGCGTGACATCTTCTCCCACCATTCCATCTCCGCGGGTTGCACCTATTTTAAAAATATTTTTTTCATACCTAAGGCTCATAGCTAGCCCGTCTAATTTTAATTCTGCAAAATATTCAAACGGAATACTTTTAATTCGTTTCAATCTTTTCTCCCAAGCAAATATGTCATCACGAGAAAAAGCGTCAAAAAGAGATATCATCTGCACGCTATGTTGAACTTTAACGAATCTATCTAGTGGTTCACCCCCCACTCTCTGTGTAGGCGAATCGGGGGTAATAAATTCTGGGTTATCCATCTCTAATCTAAACAATTCATTCTTTAAACTATCTAAAGCTGCATCACTAATTTCGTGCTTATCTAAAACATGATAAAGATATCGATGATGATTTATCTCTTTTTTTAGTTTTTCTATTCTATTTTTAATTTCCTGTTTATCCATAGACATAATTAATCAGAACCCTTATATCAAATTAAATACTTAAATTATGAACAACCCATGCCATATCCTTGGCAAACGCTAGGCCAAGTACACACATCTCCGCAGTCATTACAATCAGAATCTGTTCCCAGTTGTGTAGCACAGTCATCGTTACCGCCATTACAATCTTTCCATCCATAATCACACTCAAAACAATAATCACCAGCTGCCGCGCAATAATATAAATTATCATGAGAATTGGCGGGACCTGCAGCCATACATCCTGGCTTGGTTGCAGTTGGAGCTCCGCATAAAAAAATACTATAAGATGATTTTATCACCCTATTTTGATTTTCATAAACTCCGTAAGAAGTTAGGGTAATTACATTTGTAGCTCCTACATTTTCTCCGTACTGTATTCGGTAATTTGCATTATTAGAAAAATCCACTATCTTATCAACTTCTCCCGCCCCACTGAAACAATCGCTATCCCCCTGAATATGTGAACCAACAACAATAACATCGCCTGTACCAGGAGGAACTGGTACATCAAAATTCACACAATCACCATCACTCATATCATTAAAATCCAAAATAGCTCCTTTTCTAGTTTCATATAAAATTCTCTCCATACCCCCTTCGGATGCAAAAAGAGCCTTAACCGAATGCACTTGCTCCCAATTCATGCTTATCCCACGCTGCACTATGCTAGCCACAGATAAAGTAACGCTTAAAATGCTAGTTAAAACCAAAACAGTCATCAAAAGAGCAGTAACACCACTGTTATTGTTAAAAATATTTATACTATTTTTTCTTGTTTTACTTTTTAAACTAAACATATTGCAGATTTGCCATAAAATTTTTAATTTCTAATTTTTAATTTTTTAACAATTTCAAATTATTTGATAACTTAATTTTCAAATATATTATCTTTAGTCATAACTCCTGGATGAAATTGTGGTCTGCAAAATTATTTTTTGTCTATACATCTCCCTTGGGGTATCTATCTCAGCTTCCATCTTAATAGTTACTCTGGGTTGTACAGTATGAGCCCCGGGCGCATCATCAATAACATCAAATTGCAAATTACTAACCTTTACTTCATCGGGAGTAATAGGTAAAGAATCAATTCCGCGTGTAATCTCTAATTCATTGTTGCCGTTTATATTATATAACACACACTCATTGGAACTATTTTCAAAATTAAGCCCACCGCCTATTACATTAAATGTCCTATTGGGCTGTCCTGGGGCGGGACAATTACTGCCTCCATCCGTGCCAATCGCCCCCCTAATCTCCTTGCTCATTACCTCAAAAGCATAACGCATACTCTCCTGTGTATTTTGCGCGGCAATGGCGCTGCGCTGACCCTCAATAGCAGATTTAAAAACTCCGGTGGCCATTAAAATAGAAGCTGAAAAAATAGCCATGGAAACAATCAACTCCATCAAAGTAAAACCTTTTTTATTTTTTATTAATTTAAATATATCTTTCATTATTTTAGTATCTTAACATCTAAATAATTTTTATTCCTGAAACATTTGACTTTCCGGTTGTCAAATCTTTATATAATATTTCGACTGGTCCGCCTCGGCGGAATAAATTTTCAACTTTCAACTAGCGCTTCGCGCTATCTCCAATCATACAAGTAAGTCTCTGCTACATAATCACGAGTTATACCGCGCCCCGACCACCTAACTGCACAAGTTACCTGAATGTTGCCACCATTGTCGATAACAGTAATCAATCTTCTAAATGGTGATGGGTTGCCTGTATTAACATGCGTAAATAAACCATTAACTGTATAAAATAGACGAGTACCATTATCAGTAATATTGTCCGGGGTATCATCCGGTGGATTGCCAAATTGATTAGTGTTGGTATAATCCAAAACAATGGTGCCGTCAGTGTCCGCCAATGAATCAGACCAATCAGCAGGAAACAGGGCGGACAATGATATATCAATCCAATTCTCATCCCGAATATTCCTCGCAATCTCCAATCCCTCTTGTGCCAGCATAGAAGCAATCAGGTTATATTGATTTATTCCTTGCACCCTTAAGTTCTGCGCCACTAAAGAACTCACCCCCAAAAGACCAACCACAATAATAGCGGTAGTAATAACCACCTCTAGCAAAGAAAAGGCTCTCTTACTTCTAATTATAGTCTTTAGCATTTGATAAAAGTTATATTCTAAAACAAAATAAAATTTATAGTTTATAATTTAATATTTTGATTACCATTTCTTGAAAAACTATCTAATACTTTTCTTTCCACTTTATAAACTTTTAACTAGCACTTCGCGCCTAATTTTGTACATCCACTAAGCCAAATTTATTTACAACAACCCTTTTTGTTTCTCCGCTCGTAATATCTTTCAACTCGACTTGAATAGAATCCTCGGCCCCTGCGCCGGCAGTATTAAGAATAGTATCCGGCCTTGGGGGTTCAAATAAAATATTAGCATTAAGAACGATGCCGGTTGCGCTAAGTTGAATTTGATTAATAATAATATTTTTGGGCAATGGAATGGCTTTATCAAGCTCCGCCCCACCATTATAATTACTATCTTGATTTAAATCTCCATAAATATAATATTCATCAAAACTGTTTGCCAAATAAATACCCCAACTTCCAACAGGACTTGCTGTATCTACATCATTTTTGTGTTTTCTAATACTTAAAGCGTGTCCCTGTGCAGTTCTAATGTCGCTAGACAAAAGCTGGGCCGCCATGGCTACATCCCCTCCTTTGCGAAATTCGCTAAAATTGGCAAGTATAATACTGGCGATAATAGCTATTATCGCCACACTCACAATCATTTCCGCAAGAGTGTACCCCCTTTCGCCATCTGGCGAAAAAGGGTGTTCGGGTTTTATTTTAATTTTCAAAAATTTATTTTTCATTGTAATACTCTTCCTTTATACCCCCCTTTTTTGAGGGGAATTAATCTATAATGTTTAAATATTTACATATTAATATGCCAATATAAACCCCAGATACCAATTTAATATTTCATCTCCCCAGAACAAAGTAATTATTGCGGCAGTAGATAAAAATATGCCCAATGGAATCTTTGATCCCCATTTCTTTTTTCCGCCCGCAACCAAACCAACACTGATTATCGCGCCCATAAAATAAGCCAAAAATATAGCAACTAAAATATATGGCCACCCCAAAGCGAATCCCATTAAAAGCCCCAATCTTATATCTCCTCCACCTATCCACCTGCCGCGCGAAACCACAAACTGAAAAAGAAAGAAACTACCTCCTATTATACCAGAAATTAGCAAATTTTGCCACTCAAAACCAAGCATCAAATTCACAATAAACACCACCAAACAAGCCGGCAAAGTAATAATATCAAGTATCAAATACCACCTAAGATCATAAATAAAAATTACAATCATGACGCTTATTATAAAAAAATTACGGAATAAAAATAGAAGATCAGAAATTAGAAATTGTCCTCCCGTGGAGGATCCCTCGGAGAGGGAGAAATTAGAAATTGGAAATTGAATTAAAAACGCAACCGCAAACAATATAGCCGTTAATAACTCAATCAACGGATATTGATAAGATATTTTTTCCTTACAATTTCTGCACTTCCCCAAAAGAAAAATAAAACTCAAAACCGGAACATTATCATACCAGGAAATTTTATGTTTGCATTTCGGGCAATATGATCTGTTCCACAAACCCTCTTTCTCATGGAGGCGCCAGATAAGGCAATTAATAAAAGACCCTATTATCAAACCAAATATAAAACTAAATGCGACATATAAATATATCATAAATTAAAATATTAATATATTAATGTGTTAAAATGCTTATACACTACCGTGACAAAATTTTTAAAATTATATTTTTAGTCAATTTTTTAACTACCAAATAATAAAACCTTGGATCCAAAAAGAAGATTAGATAAATTTTTAAAATTTGTCCCGAAAAATAAAGGGCGCGCTTATATCTTCCACAAAAAACACTGGAAAAAATACCAAAAAATAAAACCTCGGATATTTCCACCCTAGATAGATTTGGTATATTAGTACCAAGCCTCCTCTGATAAGCATTCAGTCTGGCCAGGGCGGTTGATGAACGATTCTTCATTTCGTTTTGAAATCCATGAATTTGAGAATCTGGCAAAATACGATAATAATACAAAACCTTATTTAAAAAAACTATCTTGCACACCTCTTCTAATTTTAATAAAATATCAGCATCTTCTGCAAATAAACACTCTTTGTTATACCCAGCTGTTTTAAAATAAGCATCTTTTTTGAATGTTCTAAAATGTGAAATCATATTATGATGTAAATTAGATTTTTTCGGTTCAACTTCCCCTGCATATCCCAGGTGTTTATATTTTAAATTTTCATCACAATAGGCGGCTTGCGAATACACCATCCCTATTTTTTCATCTTCCCTATACACTTTTAAAATTTCCTGTATAGCGTCTTTATTTAGCACATCGTCACTGTCTAATATTCCCACAATATCTGCACTCGCTTTCTCCATCATCATCTTTTGCACATTTATTGGGCCGATGTTTTTTTGATTTATAAACAGCTTAATCCTTTTATCTTTTAGAAATGGTCTTATAACATCAACCGAATTATCGGTTGAGGCATCATCTATTATTATAAGTTCCCAATCTGAAAAAGTCTGACAAACAACAGACTCTATTGCCTCTTTCACAAAAGAACCCTTATTAAAACTAGACATTAATATAGATATTTCTCGTAACCTAGAGCTCATAATTCGTAACTTTTAAAATATTATCCTTTTCGCCCGTCATTCTGAACTTGATTCAGAATCCATGGCGCGTTAAACCCACATTAAGTAATAAATCCTGAATCAGGTTTGGGGTAACAAATGGTTTTACTTATACCTCCATAAATTAATAACTCTATATATTATATTCTTGCAAAATCTATAACCTCTTGGACAATGTTTTTTAACAATATCAATTCCCGGAATTCTGTATCTAAGTCTATGTATTACCCCCGGATTTATGATGCTCCCGCCATATTTCTTCCTTATTATGTTTTCTTCTTCTTTAAATTTTTTCTGCATGCTGCATGTTTTTGATTCCGGCCAAAGTCTAAAATTTGCCAAGTCAGCATTAACAAATAAAACTTTTCCGTTTTTTAAAATCTTCATCCACAGGTCATAATCCATGCAATAGCTAAAAGATTCATTTAAAAAACCTGCTCTTTCTAAAGATTTTCTAGTAAAAAATGCTGCTTGCTGTGATATCTGGCAACCTTCTTGTAAATTTTTTTCAAAATCACTCTGTGATGCTTCCCCTCTTCTTTTTTTATCGCCAAAAACATCAAAGGTGTTTCCATAAATTAAATCTATTATTGGGTTCTCCCTGAATTTATTTATTATGATCTGAAAAACTCCCGGCTCATACCAGTCGTCAGAATTAATCCAGGCGCAAATATCACCCGTTCCAACCCTGAATCCATTATTCAAAGCATTAGTTTGACCCTTGTCTGGTTTTGACCACCAGCGGAATTCAATTCCTCGACACCCGATTGGATATTTATTTTCTTTTAATAAAAAATCATATTTTTTAATAATATCCAGACTACCATCAACTGATCCGCCGTCAGTGATTATATAATCAATATAAAAATCACCCCCTTGAGAGAGAACACTCTCAATGGTTTGCTCTAAAAATTGCGCCTGATTTAATGATGGGGTTACAATCGTAATTTTATTATTCATAATTAAACATTTTAAAATCCTCCCCAAAGGCATCGTAAACCATTTTTTTAGTTTTTTCATTATAATAATCCATAAATGGTTTGTGATTACTTATATTTGTATGGGGCAGCTTTATTTTTTCTATTCCTATAGTTTTACAAATTTTTTCAAAATCATTTTGTATGTTTTCGTATCTACCAATAAAATCAACCAACACTTCGCCATTTTCACTGCAAACAAAATTTTTCTGTAAATGAATTTCATTGTTTACGCGCCAATCAATATATTCATCAAAAGTCATCTTGTTAATCATTTCATGTTGATGGTGTTTTTTATTTTTACGAGCAAAACAAAAAAGAGAAACCTGCCAATCAAAAGGATTGCGAACAAAAGCGAATTTAAAATAATTATTAAAAATATTAACATTTATTTTATTTCTCAATTCCATGGCCGTGATGTGATCAGATATGTTCCAGCCCAGTTTTCTGTATATTTTTTTTATAAAATATACATACCTTGGTTCATATTTATTCAATACCGACTCCATGCTGCTTCCCGCCACCTTATAAACATGAATAAATATAAATTTATGGGAGTGAGATGTTATCATAAAGTTTTTTATAATTTTTTGCCATAATTTCTAAAGAAAAATTTTTCCGAACGCGTTTCACGGAACTCTGCTGCACCTTATTAATTACTTCCTCGGACAAAGAAAAAATATAATCAATTCCCGCTTTTAAGTCGTTAATATCTTTAAATTGAACAATATAACCATTCTCTTTGTGAATAATTGCTTCTTTCACACCACCCACATCAAAACCAACAATCGGCACTCCGCAAGCAAGAGCCTCTAAAACCACCAAAGGAAAATTTTCTGCAAGTGATGTGAAAAGAAAAATATTAGAAGCGGAAAAATATTCTGCTAACCCCTTTTTACTATCAACATATGCAACATACCTTACATTACCCCTCTTATTATATTCATTCTCCTTTCCTCCGACACACAAAAACAAAATATCTTTATACATTTCAATCATTTTTTCAACATAAAACCACCCCTTTCTTTTGTCCTTTTTTCCACCAGCAGCCAAAAACATTATTATTTTTTTATTTAACGGTAAATTTAATTTTTTTCTAGCCTTAATTTGGTTATGTTGTTTTAAATCCATTAAATCAACTCCGTTATAAATTAATTCTATATTTTGATTTTTTAATATGCTTTTTTGAGTTATTTCCTTGAGCCACAATGATGGTACCACGATATTCAATTTTGAATTATTATATATTTCTTTTTTCTTTTTCCAAAGCCTATGGGTATTATCCCAAAAAAGTGGCGGATAAATACCTAGATCGGGACAATCACCACAACCATCTTTCCATTTTTCACAATTATAAGAATATGAACAATGACCGGTCAGCGCCCACATATCATGCAGGGTCCAAACCACTGGTTTGATGCGTGAAATTTTTTCAAGTAAATTCAAGTTGAAATAATTACCATGCAAATTATGTACATGAATAACATCTGCTTGTTTAAATTCTTTTGTTTTTAAAATATGATTTACTTTAAAAAATTCGATATCGTTAGCAATTAGAGAATGAAAAGTATCTCTAGTTTTAAATATTATAAATGAGGGCAAGTCTTTTTTTATTATTTTTTTCGAAAGGCGCGAAAGAAAACCGCAAGCCATTTTAGGATTAATAAGCGAAACATCCGGATCGTCTATTGTTTTATGAGCCGAAAAAATAGATACCTTGTTACCACCTTTCTTCATCTCCTCTTTTAAGTTATAAACAACTTGAGCCGCTCCGCCACGAAAATCATTTGTATTAATTTCTAAAATATTCATAAAATTTTAAAACCAAAAATTCTTTTAAGCTTATTTTTTATTTTATTTTTCCATTTGTTTCGCGCTTTTTGAGGAAAATAATTTTGAAAAAATCTTTGCCACAAAGATGGTTCCCATGTTTTTTGATTATTTAAATATTCAAAAATTATTGTATCCAAAATTCCCGCATCCCTAAAATAACTAGCCAACTCAAAACCATAATCATAAAGTCTTAACGCCCTACAAATTGCTAAAGATTTTATAGCCTGTTTCTCAGAACATTTTCTTTTTTGTCCAATAAAGTCATAAAGCCATATCGCCTCACACCACATAGGTTGATGTTCTCCACACTCTGATAAAAAATTTCTCCTGCCCACTTTCCTAATTTTCATGTCAAACATCAAAAAACCATTCTCTCTCATAAATTCATCAATTTGGGAATAAGTTGTCTCTCCCACATAATTTTCTAAAAACCCAGTTTCAGTTTCTACACAAATTACATTTTTCAAAATTTTACTACCCATTTTTAAAATTGGCAACTCCAATCCTTGTGTGTCTAATTTTATAATATCAGCCTTAATATTTTTCTTACAAACCAAATAATCCAATGTCACACAACTAACGCTATCTCTGCCAATTTCTGTAAATAAATCATAATAGATAAAACGACTAAGCCATTTATGATTGGGGCGGAGCAAAGAAGAACAATAAATGCTCTTTGTTTTATATATCTTTTTTTCACCCTCTTCTCCGGCGATAGCGTATGGTAAATATTTAGCTGTTTTATATTTATTGGATAAATTAATTAGACGCTCGCACTCCTCTTGGTTTGGATCAAAACCGGTATAGTTTATAAAAGACAAAATCGGAAACCATTTGTTGTCCAAATTACCACTACAACCAATATCCAAAAAATCGATACTGCATAATTTAATTTTAGAATAAAATGAATCCATATATTATGCCCTAAAATTAATTTTAAAAAATAATTTTGATATTTTTTGTTTAGGAAAAAATTTACATTTAACAAATAAACACAAAAATTTAAGTACGGCGCGCACTGCTTGATAAGCAATCTGAGACTCTAAAGTTTCAACATCACCGTTGTCGCGAAGCTTGATTTTTATTTTTCTTGTCTTTATCGCTTCCATCATCTTGTTTACCTCCCCTGGATGTTCTCCGTTATATCTTTCAATCCAACTGGCATGGGTATGAACATTGTGAAGTTGGAATGGTTTGTGAATTATTTTTAAAAAATTATCTTCACTCCACTTTATAATACCATTAGCATATTTTCTCCATGGACCGACAGCATAGTATTTTACCTTTTCCTCCACTTGTTTGGGAAATAAAAGTGAATAGTGATAAAGAAAAATATTTTCCTTTGCCAATTTTTTTGCCATTACCCATTTTATTTTTCGTAAATCTTTCCCCTTTTCGTTTACTACGGTTGGTGGTCTATGTGTAACATATTTATAATCCTTGTCCCACTTAAACAATCTATGATAAATTTTAGCTCCCGCTTGTAAATATAAACTATCTACTTTATAAATCAAATCGCCCCAAAAAGTAATTTGCTCAAAAGATACTGCCGTAATACCGGGATCATTTTTTAGCATTTTTATTATGCTCGCCATATCTTCTTCTTTATAAAATTCATCCATATCAACCTGCCAAAGATAATTTCCCGTGGCTCTTTTTGCATATGCCTGCGATTGTTCATCTTTTTCAATCCAAAAACCATCTCTGGTAATTATCTTTACTTTGTTTTCCAGATCTTCTTCTTTTTTAAATTTTTCCAAAATTTGCAAAGTATTATCGAGAGAATGGCCGTCGTGCGTAGATATATTTTTAGCTAATTCTGTTGCGCCCTCTACCACTATTATTTCATGCGCAAATTTATATAACGAGCGCAAACAATACTCTATAAACGGTTCTCCATTCAAAACAATAACACCAAATGATATTTTTATCTTTTCATTTTTCATGCCCTAAAAAATAAATAATTTATTTTATCCAAAGTTAGCGCCTTAAAACCAAAACCCTTAATAAAATCTACACACCCAAGGGTATCTTGTAATGAGTAGTTATCCAGACAATGATGATGAAATTCAACTATTAGTTGATCTACCCGACTCAAAAAATCTTCTTTAATTTTTGGAATAACTTTATACTCTTCGCCCTCCACATCTATTTTTAACAAATCTATTCTCTCTATATTTAAAAATTTTAATAATTCATCAATCGCAATTACCTTGACTTTATATGAGTTTATTGTGTCATTTTTTATATTAATGTGATCATCCATAAAAGAACCGCTAACATTCTCCCCGCTTTCATAAAAAATTTTATTTTTATCCCGAAGTGATAAGGCGAGTTGATATATATTAAACTTCCCATGATATTTATCTTCTATTTTTTTAAGAGACACAAAATGTTTCTTTGTGGGATCAAAACCAAAACTTTTAAGGCCATATCGCTCTATTAAAGCAATGGAAAAATCTGCATCATTCCCTGTGCCAAAATCCACCACAATACTATTTTTATTTAATTTATTAACCAACAAATAACAGGGCTTTATGAAAACAACATTATAAAAAAAATTCCATAATTTCAAATTTATTTTTTTATTAATCTTTTTAATTATTTCTTTTAACTTCTTCATGATTTTAATTAAAAATCTCTTTTACTTGATTATAAAAAATAATTTCCGGTTCCAATAGTTTTTCCAACTTAATCAAATCCTCTTTTTTGGGTTTAAAATAGTTTTGTGCCCTTCTCTCGTTAAATGGCTTTAAATCCAATTTTAATTTTCCTGATAATTTTTTAATCCCTTCATTATAATTTTCTGTAAAAAAAACATGGCTGCATTTTTTAATGTTTATAATCGCCTCATCAATGTTAAAATTTTCAGAAAACATGTAAAGCTGATTCAATAAATCTTTCCTGGGGACACGATCTAAAAAATCAGAAAAACTATCTCCAAGCCACCCCCCCTCCACCTTCATGCATTCATGATTGATTTTTTTTTCCTTAAAATGCAAAAGCATTTTATAGTGCGACAAAACCCTTTCAATGGGGTTACGTATAATGCCAATAATGAATGTTTGTGGCGGTAAATTCAGTTTATGGACTGGTATATGAGAAAATGCGTAAAAATATTTTCCTTCTTCTATTAATTCCTTACTCCATCCAGCAAAAATCTTGTTACCGCATTTTATATAATGTTTTTTTGAATTTACTAACCTAGAATAAATTTTCTTATTATCTCCACATAATGCCAAAAAGGAATGATTCAAACTGGTACCGCCAACCTTTCTTATGTGGCAAAAATATATACGCTTAAATTTTTTAGCTATTTCATAATCAGGGCAACATAAAAATCTTCTTGGTAAAAATTTTTTTACAACAAACTTAAAAATTCGGTACCCAAAACTGAAAATCACCCAAAAATTTTTATATTTTAAGATTTCCGGGGTTTCTTGTATATATTTTTCTAATTGCTTCCACGATGTTTTCTTTTCCCGTAACCCATCCTTGTCTAAGATATGGCTAGTATCATCCAAATTAAAAATGTGTTTTGCGCCCCCTGCTAATTTTAAATTATTTTGCGCCTCGGGATTAACTGCTCTATTTTTAGAATCATTAATCCCTGCCACTGTATCGTGTTTTTGATGAATTGGTGTAATGATATCCCTTACTTCAATTGTATGTATTTGCCTCCTTCTTGATTCATAAATCATCCAATTATCCCAACAAACCCTTCCTACGGCAAAGGCGGGCATATTTTTAAAAGATTTATTTCTAAAAACAAAATAATCAAGAGCGGATCTGGCCTGGTTTAAAAAACCATTTTTTTGAAGATCTTTTTTTATTTCCTCTTCCCAATCATCATTAAACTCTAATTCATTTTTTATTTCTAACATATACCTTTGTCCCACCACTAAAAACTGATCCAAGTTGTTTAGATACTTAAAAATATCTAAAAAATTTTTTAACAAAATAATATCCGCATTCACATATACCAAATATTCATTGTTAAATTTTTTTCGAACCAAGCTAAGGGCGGAATTTAAAAGTGGGGTACCGAATTCGTTACATAAAACATTGGGAATATGTTTTACGCCGAACTCTCGCGCCCTCTCGTCGACTCCATCGTCGTCACCAACAAGCACCACATCCACCCCCAACTTAACCCAACTTTTTATTGCATTGGTCTGAATAATATTAATATGTGGATCTGTAAAAGGTTTGGGGATGGTAAATATTGTGATCATAAATTTTTCTGGAATAAGTAATTTGGATTTTTTATAACCAAACTATATCTTTTATTTTGACAAAGTTCTCTTGCTAATTTCGCACATCCAAACGACACACCATCAGCAGAATCATCAAATAAAATAAACCCGCCTTTTTCTAAAAATTTATCAACATTTTCAAAGTCTCTCTTTGTAAATTCGTAACTATGATTACCATCAATATAACAAAAGCTAATTTTTCCACCAAGAAGAACATCTCTTCCAAAAACATCTTTTATTTTGATATTTTTAGCCCATAACCCAAAAAAATCATCAGAGTTTTTTTGAATAGTAAGAGGAAGTTTTGTTTTACTAAAAAAATAAACATTTCTCTTAAACGAATCTTTTATAAACTCTTTATATTGTTTAAAACTAATATTGGAGTTGCCCACAAATTTATCTTTCATATTTTCAAACTCCCATTCATCACAGGTAATTAATAAATTTTTCTTTTTATATTTTAAAACAAAATAATTTATAACATTAGTTGATAACCCACAAAATGAACCAATTTCAATTATGGGAAAATTACTTTTAAGGTTTTTTATAACATAATCAAAAATATAAATATTTCCCGGGTTCAACATGCCAGCATTGGCATAACTTAACCATTTTATATATTCATCAACAACAAAAATTGGTGATGGATAAAAAAATTTTTCTATTTTTCTTAATATCTTTCTAATAATTAAATTTTTCATGATTTTATTTTTTTAAAGCCTTGATGAATGCTAATGAGTACCAACCATCTTTTATCATATCAGTAGTGCTTGCTTCTTGTTCGTTCACCTCAAACCAAAAATCCCATTTCTTGTCGTACTTTAAATATTTTTGTTCTAAAATATCAAAATCTTTTAATAATATTTCTATCCTTTCTTTGTTATATAATTTATTAATTGGTAAAACATCCCTGATTCCATATGGGACAGTAACCAATAATGCCCCTCCTCTCTTCAAGATTCTGTGCATCTCCTTCACTGCCCTTATATCCCCCCGCGGGTCTTCATCGCTTCCATATCTCCCAATAACCCCTATGTGTTCTAATGTTGAAACACAGGTTATACAATCAAAATAATTATCACGAAAATCTGTTTTTCGTATATCGCCGATTACAAATTGTATATTTTTATTTTTTGAAAAATTATTTAAATCAATTGCGCTTATTTCTATTTTTTGCGGCAATAAATCAAATAAAAGATCGCTATATGCAGATCCAACATCCAATAACCTTCCTTCTTTAATATCTACATTTTTTATAACCCAGGGATACTCAAAATCACGATCTGAAACGCGTGGAATGATGTTATATATTTTCTGAAGCTCAAGACAATCTTGATACTTTTTGCATTCACCTTGTTTTAAATAAGACTCAAAAACTCTTAATTTAAAAATTAACTTCTTTCTGAGCTTAGATATTCGCAAACAACTTAATACCCCCCTAACCACAAACAAAAAAAAACCTTTCATAATTTGTTCTAAAATATTAATAAATAATTATTACATCTTCTTCAATTTTAATTTTCATGTTTCTGGATAAAATCATTTTTTTTATTTCTTCAATTCTGGGATAATCTCTTTTCCCCACAAACAAACGCGCATCATCAATTAAAATAATATTTCCCGTTTTAAAATTATTAAATATCTGGGCCAACTCTTCTCTGATGGGGGTTTCTTTTTCTTTTTTGGTGGTAATTCCACCAGAATAATGAGCATCTAGCCAAAATAGAGCAGGGGTTTTTTGTTTTTTTATAACTTTATTCAACTTATTACTACTGTCTCCGTATAAAATTTTAACATTTTTATTTTTTTTAAATCTTTTTTTTGCCAACCCATAAAGCCTCTTATTGGATTCAATTGAATATATTGTATTAAAATTATTTTTGGAAGCATTCACCATCTCCCCTAAAAATGTTCCTGTTTCTATTAATGTGTCTAGATTATATTTTTCTGCGTATTTTTTTACAATTTTATATTTACACAAACCAGAGGATGCGCCAGGATTTATTTTTTCATTCTTTTTTCTAAAATAATCTTGAACCCGCCAATATAATTTAAAAAAATAAAAAAGGGGAGTTTTTTTAATAATTTTTTTAAGATGATTAATCATTTAATTTTTTAATTCTTTGGAGAAAGATCTGTACTTCACAACTCTCCCTGGTGATCCGTAAAATATTGCATTATCAGGAACATTTTTATTAACCAGAGTATTTGCGCCAATAACAGCCCCGTCGCCAATTTTTACACCGGGAAAAATAAAAGAATGAGATCCAATCCAAACACCACTCCCTATTATTACCGGTTTTTTTATTACTGTTTTTTTCATATCTTTTACACAATAATCGTGGTCAATGGATGCTATTGCTACATGAGAAGCAATCATCGTATTGTCCCCTATAACAACTCCGCCCCCTCCCCAAATATGAACATAAGACGCAAAACTAACATTATTTCCAATTTCTACCAAGTGTTTATTTTCTATAACCAGAGGAAACCTGAAAGCAACTTTTTCACCACAACTTTTTAAAGATTTTCTAATATTTTCTACTTGTTTTTGTTCTTTAATGCTCTCTGCCAAATCTAAACCTATTATTACCCCTGCAAACCTTCTTATGATATGAATTATTATTTTTTTCATATTATTTTTTTTTCCATTTTAAATTTATAGAAACAACACCTAATCTTCCATCGAATTTTTTTCCTATTTTATTTTTTTTTAATATAGTAAAAGCGTTTACCATCTCTACCCAATCCTCAAAATTGTTATGTTCATCAAGAATACCGGCAGAAACATAAAATTTTCCAGGAAGAAAAATATTCGGATTAATTTCTATTATTACTTCATTTAAATTTTCTGTATAAAAAAAATTATCTTCCACTAAATCTTTTTGAAAGCTGCTAAGAACCACTCTCCCCCCACTATCACAGATAAGTATAAAAAAATTAATTTTATTATTTTTCCCTGAATTATTTTTTATCCTTAAATTAATATTAAACCTTTCTTTTATACAAAACTCAGCGCATTCTTTGTTTTCTAAATTTGTAAAATAAACTTGATCAACGAAGATATTTTTAAACCCTTTAATGTGCCTATTATCTGCGATTGATTCTTTAATAAAGTAATTTTCTTTATAATTCAAATATTTGTCAACAACAACATCTGTTTTTCCAAACTCTTTTATTTCTCCACCTTCTAAAAGAATACATTTATTACACAAACTCTGAATTGCCTCCATGTTATGACTAACAAACATAATTGTTCTGCTATTATTTTTAGTAACTTCATCCATCTTTCCTAAACATTTTTTTTGAAATTCATAATCGCCAACCGCTAAAACTTCATCGATTAATAAAATATCTGGATCAACATGGGCGGCAACAGAAAAGGCTAATCGAACATACATACCAGAGGAATATCTCTTTACAGGAACATCTAAAAACTTATCAATTCCTGAAAATTGAACAATTTGATTAAATTTTTCTTCAATTCTCTCCTTGGTCATGCCAAGTATGGTGCCATTTAAATATATATTTTCCCTGCCCGTAAGTTCTGGGTGGAAACCAGTTCCAATTTCCAATAAAGAAGCGACTCTACCACGAATACTAATTCTTCCCTCTGTTGGTTGGGTGATTTTGGATAAAATTTTCAAAAGAGTAGATTTTCCCGCTCCATTTACACCAATTACCCCAACAATATCCCCCCTGTTTACGCTAAAACTAATGTTTTTCAGCGCCCAAAAATCATTATTTTTTTTATTAAATCCCTCTTTTATTAATCCAATGGGATTACTAATAAATTCTGAAAAAAAATCACGAATTGTGATATAACCAGCCTTATTATTTATATTATATTTTTTTGATAAATTTTTTATTTCAATGATTTTTGTCATATTCACCCCAGAGAAAAAATAAGTCAATTCTTAAAATAATTGACTTTTCAAAATAGTAATATTTAAACAATATTTTTCTTTTTAATCAAGCTAACATTTCAATAAAAACTTTAGTTAATTAATCTGTAATAATTTTCTCTGCATTTATATCTTTATTATCATCGGTTGTACCATAATTAACCAAAATCTTATCACCAACAATTAAACTATCAAAGCTATAACCATCTACAATAAATCTTTCTGGGGCTTTTATTTGTTCTATGCCTTGATTTAAATTTTTTAATTCTTGAATTTTTTTATTAAATTCTTCTTGTTCTTTTAAAAATTCTTGATTATCTTTTATCCTCCTTTTAAAAAATTGGGTACTATTAGATATTTTTATTATATTTTTTTTAACTAAATCTTCTTCTAAAAAGGCGTCTGTTTTCTTAATTTCAATTATCTTATTAATCTTGTCTATTCTTAAAATTTCTCCATAAACACTTAAACTTTGCCTGCTATCCAATTTTATATACTGATCGTCGTTATTATTAAAACTTTTTTTTAAAAGTATTATCTTTACTGCCATATCCTCGTTATCATAATAAACCTTTACATTATCACCAATTTTTAAGTCTGTATATATTATTTTTTCAACTTTATACCAACTTGGAGCCTCTATGTTATTCTTATTTTCAACATCACTTAATAAATAGTTTTTAAAAATTATTTCTTCCTCACGAAATTCTTTTTCACTTTTTACTTGATTTAATTCCCTAAAGACCGTGGTGGATTTGTCTATTTGATATTTTTTTTTCTTTTCCTTATTTTCTTGTAGGGGGTCTTGACTATCAATGCTAATAATTAAAAACTCATTATTTATTTCTGAAATAAAGCCGATATTAAATGCGAAAAAATGTTTATCAATTAAATCTTTTTTACTAAAATAAAAATAATATCCCGCAACACAGACAAAAAAAAGAAATAAAATAAATAATATTTTCTTGTAATTTTTGATTATTAATTGCAACATATCGAACATTGAATATAGCTGTCAGTTGTATACCCGGGAACATCGGAATTATCAACAATAACTGTTCCGGCATACACACTGGCAAAAGTGTTGTTTGGCGTACTTCCATCCAAATTAACATTGACGCAATGGCGACTATTTTTATTTTTATTATTTGGATTATCAATTCCGGTAACCCCCCCCATTATATAACCACTATACATAAGATTAAATCCGGCTGCGCAAGAATTGCTCCCAACATTCTCATAACACACACTATTCGGCTTATAACATACTGCACATTTTATTTCTCTATTAGTAGCTATTCCTGGTGGTGTATAACTAGCGACACCGGTTCCAACTGGCCATAGCTTATCCCTTACCGTTGTAGTGTTTAGCGGACCGGCTGACCCTGATTGGATACAAAGAATTTCTCCGCTTCCATATGGCTCATCCCACTTAGTTCCAAAAGTAAAACCGTCATACAATCTATCAACGCCTGCCGGACAATCCGCCCTTCCCCAATTAGTAAAAACATACCCCCCATTATCAACATACTGCTTAGTAGCTGCTTGCATATTTTGCACAGGATCAGCCGGCAAGGTTAGGGGGCCGGTCATTGTATCTCCGCTTTTGGCCACAAAATCCGCATCCAGCCTATTCCAATCATCTAATAATAATTGAGAACCAACCGGCTTATTGTAATCTGCTGGATTCAGTGCTAGCGCTATTTTCTTCAAATCAGGAAAAAATAAACCGCAGGCAACTACTAAAACAAGCAAAAAAACAACCGAAATTAATTGGATTTTTAATTTTTTAATTTTTTGTAAATTTTTTTCTTGCATAGTTATATTATAACATAATTAATAATAATATTTCAATTATAATTATAGCATAAACAAGTCAAAAGTTCAAAGTCATGTATTAGTTCACCACATATTGGACAACATAGCCATTATTGATTAAATAATCCACAGGAGTCTCTAAATTTAGCCCCCAATGGAAACGTTTAGTGTTATACCAATTAATCCAATTACCCATTTTTTC
>Ga0208373_1002153_pt1 | contig 22762 bp, 30 predicted proteins | sample RifOxyC2_FD_184036 | JGI IMG/M metagenome (GOLD analysis project Ga0208373, IMG submission 184036) | Soil microbial communities from Rifle, Colorado - Rifle Oxygen_injection C2 (SPAdes) | ecosystem: Environmental > Terrestrial > Deep subsurface > Rock core/Sediment | place: Rifle, Colorado... | reverse complement strand
AATTGCACGAAAACGATATGCTTCCAATACTTCATGAGAAAGTTGTCTTCCTGTACCTCTTTTCATTATCTGTTTAGGATAACTTATTATTTAAATATATGGGCTATATCCTATGCAGTTATCTATAACCCCTAATCTTCGGTGGTAGGAATTTATAATTTCTCTTTTTTTATTCGCGTATTTTTTTGCTTCTTTTATTTCTTGTTGTTTGGCGAAGTAGAAGTCTCTTCCACTCATAACCTCTACTTTTATTACTCTATTTTTTCCAGGCATTCTCTGTGTTTGTTCTGATGGCGAGACGAGCACAACAGTTTCGCCTGAAGAATATAACTTATCTGAGACTTCACTCGCACTTTTTGTTCGTGCCACTGATCTGTTTACTCTAATATGCCCTCCCCAAGGAGTTCTATCCTCAATTACTCTATTTTGATCATTGGTATAGACTGTTCCAGTACCTGCCAAGACGTACATTCTCACTTGTCCTTTTTCCATTATTTTTCTTAATTCCAGAGGTATTTAAGACTTTCTTCGAATTTTAATTTATTTCCAGTAGTAAATGTTTTTTAACTCAGTTTGTTTGCTCTATTGATGAAAAATCAATCAGATGTATGGGATAGAGAATATTCTAGGAGTGAGTGGAGAAAGGAAACTCGGACTTTGCCAAGGATGTTGGAGGGGAAGAATGTTCTTGAGCTTGGAGTAGGAAATGGAAAAACTCTCATTGCAATATATAGGCAACATCCAAAATCAGTTCGCGCTGTTGACTTTTCTGAAAAGGCAATTGAGATTTGCAGAGAGAAGTTTGCTCATGATGATATTAAGTTTGAGAAAATGTCTGTTTTGGATTTGAAATTTGATGATGATTCATTTGATGCAGTTGTTTGCTATTATGTTTTGAATAATTTAACAGAGAGTGAAAGGAAGAAGGCAGTTTCTGAGATTTATAGAGTTTTGAAGAAGGAGGGAATTATTTTATTTGAAGATTTTGCTGTTGGAGATTTTAGATTTAAGAAGAATAGCAATATAATTGCTGAAAATACCTTGATTAAGGCAAATGGAATTACATGCCATTTCTTTGAGGATAAAGAGATTAAGGAGTTATTTTGGGAATTTTCGAAAGTTAAAATGCAAGTTATTGAAACAAAACCTCTTAGGGGAATGGATTATACTAGAAAATTGGCTAGTGCTGTGATAAGGAAGTGATTAACTTGAATTTAGCCTATTTCTTGCCCCATTTAAAACATCTTTAAATATTTCTTTTGAAAATGAGATGGCTTCGTCTGCTTCTTCTTTATTTGGTGAATATCCATAATAATTTATCCCATGTCTGAGTTTCCTTAAATTATCTATATTTTGTATTGGTCTAGTTGTTTTTACTTGAAGAGACTCTATTGCTTTTAACGACTCAATATGATCTTCTGAAATTTTACCTTCTGACAGCAGAATTGCTTTTCCAATCATTTGAAAACATTCATAGATATTTCTTATTATTGCAAATGCAGATTCATTTGTAGATTGAATTGTCAGTGTAAATTTCATTTGTTTTTCTGACGCTTCTAACAAACTCAATGCACTTTTTTTGTCAGGTTGTTTTATTCTCATGTTCTTACCTCCAGAAATCCATCTAAAACTATACCATTACCTATATTATTAAATATATTTAAGTCAATTTTGTTTCTTGAGAAGACAAATAGATTTATTGGAACTTTTTTTCGATATTCAAATGTTTCGATAGTTCCTAATGTTTCTACTTTTGGTTCAGAATTACCTGTTATCTCTACTGCTATGTCTATGTCGCTGCTTTCGTTATCTGAGCCGTTCCTAAATGAGCCGAATAGAATTATTGCCTTTGCTGATGGATATTTTTCCCTTATCAAATCAACTGCTCCAGATTCGTATATTCTTTGTAATGACCTTGGAGCTTTTCGTGTTATTTGATAAGGATGGCTTGAATTTGCAGTTATTCTCCAAGTTTTGCCTATTTCTTCTTTATCTAGAAATTTCTCTTTTTCTAATTGCAATACTGCTTCTTTTGCACTTGTTTTTGAGACTCCTATCTTTTGAGATAGGTCATTAAGTCCTATTGTTCTTGATGGAAAAGAAAAGAAAAAGCTTAATGTCCTATTATATGCCTCGCTGAGTACAAGCCAGTCTATGCTTTTTAGTTTCTTTTGCACGATAATGGTAACTTAGAGAACTATATAAACTTTTTGGTCACCAATTGGTTCTGAAAAAGCTCAAGTGGTTTTATTTGGAACCATTTATTTTGCGTTTTTCCAAATTAAATCAAAGTTATTCTTGAATGATGTTGAAACTTCCTTGCTATTAATATAAAATGCAATGGGATTCTTAAGCCAGAGAGCAATTAATGTTATATCTCCATAAATATTTATGACTGCTGGGCTTGTTCGAGGATTTTCGATAAATTTTACTTCCGTTAAAGTAGTTTTTGATTGGTCTTTTCCTATTAACGAACCATTTTCTGCAATAATTTTCATCTTTATTTTATCTTTGATTTTTTTATTCATATTTGTTCTTAATTCTCTTATTTTATTAATAAGCCATTGAACTTGTTTAATATCTGCACCTCCAAATTCTTTTGTTATGGTATAAGCATATATTTCTGTTCCGGGTTTTAGTTGGGAATATGCTTCCTTGAATGCCGAGAGGACGCCTTTCCAGCCTTCAAATATTAATGTTTCCTGCTCAGGTTTTTTTAGTTTGTTTTGAATTGAGAAAAGATGAGGAATTAGTGAATTTATTTCTGTTTTGTTTTTTTCTAAATCTTCTTTCTTTTGTTCTATTAAGTCTAATAGTCTTTCGGGAGAAACTGGATAGAAATATTTTATATTGTTTTTTGTTTCAAAGGCGATTATTCCGCGGTCTTTTAGACTATCTAGAATATGATAGACTGCTGAGCTTTGCAATCGGGATTCTTTAATTATTGGGCCTACTGATGATAATCCTAGTTTTAAATTAGCTAGATAAACGGCTATTTCTCCTTCGCTCAATCCAAGTTGCTTTAGGGGTTCTAGGTTCATGTTTTCTCTAGGAAGATGTTTTATTTAAATCTTGCTATTACTCTCCTTTTAGTGGAGAGCGATAAGTTAAATAGGCTTTATGGGTGGGATTTTTATGACAAGCAGAAGAGATATAATTAGAGATAATAGAACACCTTATTGGGAATGGTTAGAGCAAACCCAAAAACAGGAAGGGGTTTTATTAACTGCAGAGTTTGCTGAACGACAACCTGAGTTTTTAGTAATAAATGGAATACTCGGCGAGGGTGGATGGCCTTGGCGACCTTTAAGTTATAAGGAGTCTCTTCAGAAGTCAAGATATATAGAATATGCACCTCATTTAGTTTCTTGCCAATTGGTTAGTGGAAAAAAAAGACAAGCTCGCGAGATGGTAAGGGATATTTATCACAGCCGACCATCCCCTGAATGGAATGTCCGAGATGCACTTGATAACATTCATAAGATAAGACCGAATGTTGTAGTTTTTCGACCTTTTAGTAGATTATACAGAAATCCTTTGAGGTGTGAGATTATTGATATGATTGTTCCTGCAGTTTATGCTTTTATTGACAAACACAAACATGAAAAATTTGTGGAAAAGATAATTGGCTCTGCAAACAATAATCGAGAAGTGCCTGGCTTTCATTATAATATTATTGGAGCTAAGGATTTTAAAGAAGAAGTTTGGAAGCTAGTTCCTGGATTAAGAAAAGAATTAAGAGATTAATTATTTCCTTATCTTTCCTTCTTGCCAGTCCTTTAGAATGCGGCGGGCAGTTCTGTCTGTGTCTGTTAGACTTTTCTTTAGAATAAAATGGTTTCTTTTTCCTAATTCTTCTATGAGGATTTCCGCGTCTCCGTTTGCAGGTATTTTGTAATATCTTTCTAGGAGGCCAGGGTTTTCAGTTATTAACATGTGCACTACGAATTCAGGGTTTTGGACTTTACTTGCTGTTCTCGCATTAATTTCTGCTTGTTTTTTTATTGCTCCTGATTCTATATTATCTTCCTTGCTGGGAATAACTCCTGGGCTGTCTAGAATAAGGATATTTTTTGCAAATCTTATTTTATGCATTCCTTGGGTGTAGCCAGAGTCTGAGGAGGCAGTAACTGCATTTCTTCCCACTAGCAAGTTAATGAGTGTAGATTTTCCAGTGTTTGGATATCCCACAAGACCCACATGGGCAATCTTGAATTCTTTTCCTTTCAATCCCCTCTTTGATTCTATCTTTATTTTTTCTCTTAGATCTCCTCTTCCTTGCTTTGTTCTGCAGGAGAATAGAACATAGGGCCTAATTTGTTCTAAAATTGGATTTTTCTTTAGTTCTTCTATATCTACGAGGTCAATTTTGTTTACAACATAAATAATTTTTTTCCCAAGTTCTTTAATTTGATTTTCTACTTCTTCATTTCTTGATTTTTCTATAAATCTTGCATCCAGAAGAATAAGAACTACATCTGAAATTTTGATTACTTCTTTTATTACAGTTGAAACTGATTGCTTGTGTCTGTTCCCAGATTTTAGGGTTCTCGTATGTCTTGAGGAAAATTCGAACTTTATTCTCATGGTTAAATTAACAAAAAAGGGTTTAAATAGTCTAAGTTGAGGGTATTTTTATGGGAATTATGGAAAACCTTAGGGGATATATTAGTGAATGTTTAGAGCATGGTGCGAGAGCAAAGATACCTGATTCAGAAAGACTTGGGCAACCACCTAATAGGGGATTTCAACTAGGTTATAATCAAGGGTATTGGATGTCTGAGCCAGATATGGATAGTAGACTCACGATAGATCTTATTAGAAGCTTGAGAATAACAGTTGATGCATTGGCGCTTAGAGAATTAAAACCTTGCAGGGGACATATTCCAGCTGGAGATGATCCTGAAGTTATTAAGACCACTAGAAGAAGTTTTGAAGAAGAAAGAGCCTTATTTAAAAAATATTTTCCTCCTAACGAATTTCCAGATATATATTCTCAATAAAAGCGGTTTAAAAAGAATTGGATTACTTGTAAGAGCTTAGCTTTCTGAAGCCATATACGATAACTCAATAATAACTCTATTGATAACATACACCCATTATAATAATTATCTCATAAATATTAAATTTTGTCATCTACAAAATTAAACAGATTATATTTATATCAATTTTCTATGTTTTTACTTCATAATACTAAGTAGATACGATTACTTGCCTGAAGTTCTTTCTAAGTGATGCGCTTTAAAATCACTAACTATTTTATCAAATTGACTTGAATCAAACTCTGCCCAATAACAATTTGGAAAATATAGCTGCGCATTTGAACTCTGAACAGGTAGGAAACCACTTAAACGATATTCTCTTGGTCTGATGATTAAGTCCAATGGAGGAATTATATTTGTTCTTATCGGTTGCGTTTCTAAGTCCCATTGAGGGGAATAGTTGATCAATAAATTAACTGGAAGTTTAGTTGAATCATTATTCTGTTTAATATTAAAGAACTCTTTAACTTTTCTGCAGGTATTATCTCCTAGAGAACAAACTGAAACTCCTTCTATTTTCTTAAATAAATCTATTCCAGTTTTTATACCCCTTAAAATTGCATCAACTTCTTCTTGGGTTCTTAATTCCAGATTGGATTTTGCTAATGCGTAAAAAACAATTCTTCCAACATCTCCCCTCTCTAAGGAATGATTTATTAATTGCTCTGCTATTTTTGCGCCGTGGATATATGATTCTGGTAGGCTTAATCCTGATTTCCTAGCCCATTTTCTATTTCCATCGGGAATAATTCCAATCTGAAGTTTTCTCATTGTAAAAATCTAATAACCTCACTTTTTGGAATGACATTGGTGACAACTCCTTGAAGCAAACTATTAAGTTCTGGACTTTTTCCAGATTGTTCTATAATTTCATTTATTCTTTCTGGATCTTTAAAAGCTTGTATTAATTTATCACTAGCATCTATATCTTCATTAAACTCTTCGCTTAATGTTCTGAAAGTGCTCAATCCTTCACTTGAGAAATCTCCTGTTCTAACTGCCTCGCTTATTGCTTTTGCTGCAAACTTTCCAGATTGCAAGGCATAGTAAATTCCCTCTCCTGTAAACTGATTTGCAAATCCTCCACTATCTCCCACAGCTAAGACGCCACTAGCTAATGCGGTTTCTCTCGGGTTCTTAGATCTTATTAGCCAAGTCCTTGGGGTGTCTACTAGATTACTACCGTTTAGGATTTGTTTTACAGTTTTATTTGAGCTAATTATATCTCTGTAAATCTCAAAGGGATTCACTTTTTTAGTTAAATCAGATATGCCTAGCCCCACGTTTGCTCTTCCATTTCCTTCAGGAAAAATCCAAAAGTAAGCTGGAAGAATATCCTTCTGAAAGTAGATCAGTAGTTTATCGTCTGTTTTTATTCCATCAAATCTTCCCTCTAAGGCAAGCATTGTTCTTTCTTTTTGATGTCTGATTAAATTGTATCTTTGGGCAAGGCGAGACATTGCTCCAGATGCAAGAACTACAACATCTGAATTTATTTTTTGTCCTCTCTTTGTCTTTATTCCAGTTATACATCCATTTTTAGATATCAAGTCTACAACTTCCTCTTGGGCAAATTCTACATTTCCCGCATTAATTGCATGATTCTTTAATAGAGAGTCTAAAGAAGTCCTCGGTACTACGTATCCGAAGTCTCTAAAATTAGGAATTTTTGGTACATTTCCCGTTACAACTTCTCCTCTTGGAGAAATAAACTTGACGCCCGTTATTTTTTGATAGTACTCTATCTTGGGTGTAAAATCCATTTCATCTAAGACTGAGAGTGCTCTTGGAGAAATCGCCCCCCCACAAAGCTTTGGTCTTGGAAATTCTGATTTATCTAACAAAATAACACTTACTCCAGCCTTGCCTAAAAAATATGCTGCTGAAGAACCAGAGGGTCCTGCGCCTACAACCACAACTTGATATTTATTGCTCATTTTTCTTGGAGAATTGCATCCAGCAACCCTCTTCAGTTAATTTTCCTTTAAAGTCTAATTCTAGATTCTCAGCAGATGCTTTATATGAAGGAATACATCTTCTGCAGACATAGTGTCTTGTTTCTTCTTCGGTAAATCCAAATTTATCTGCTTGAGAGGTAAATGGGCATATACAACCACAATAAGGATTCTCAATCTTGACTGATTCTCCAGTATTAACTACATTTACCTTAGGAGTATCGAATTCTTCAAGCATATGCGTTAAGTCCATTGCAAGAGCATTTTGAGGGTTTGTTTCTCCTTTTAGCGTCGTGGCTCTTCTTGTTCCAGAGTGTTCTGCAGCTAAATCAAGGATACTTCTTAGTAATGGATTTCCCCCGACTTTTCTAATCATAGCACAAATGCCCATACTATAACTGGCTGCACGCAATTTCATTTGTTTATATTTTTCTCTATAGTCTATCATGTTACTACTTCTTAGTTTAGTCTATATATAAAACGAAATGCCTTAATTTTAGTCAAAATACGATAAGCTTTTATACTCCAAATTAGATGTCTATTCATGGAAAAACAAACTGGGCTCTTTCTTGAACTTGATTATGGGCAAGACATTAAGCTTGATTTAAAGGACAGGAAAATACTTTCTATTCTTGGAAAAAATTGCAGAGTCCCTATAACAACAATAGGAAAAATAATTCATTCAAGCAAGGGTTCCGTGAATTATAGGATTCAGGAGCTTATCAAAAAAGATGTTTACAGAAAAAATATAACTGTCATAAATCCTTTTATTTTAGGTTTTCCAGTTAGAGTTATTCTTATTAAACTAAAGAATATTTCTCCCGAAAAAGAAATGGAAATAATAAACTTCTTTGAAAAAAATCCATTTATAATTTGGTTTGGAGAGACGCATGGAAGCTATGATTTTAATATTTCTATGACTGCAAAGGATTTAAACCATTTTAATAAGATGATTAGTGAAATTAAAAGTAAACTTGGAAGGGACTTAAAAGTATTAAAAATCCTGAAGCTCACTAAATTTTACAACTGCGATACTCTCCCCATCCAATTACAAAAAGAGAATGAGATGGATTTCCCAGAAAAGAGATTAGATTCTTCTTTTAATTCTATTTTGAAGAAACCTTATTCAACAATTGATGAACCTACAGAGAAACTAAAGATGAAAGAGTTGCTAATTTTGAAAGAAATGGCAAATAGGGCAAATATTTCATTGCAGGAAATATCTGATAAAACTGGAATACAACGAGACAGTGTGAAAATGATTATTCTGAATCTTATAAGGAGAAACGTAATCCTTGCATTTAGAGGTGTAATAAATCTTTCTTTTCTTAAATTTCATGGGTATGTAAGTTATTTTAAGTTATACTCTAAAGCAAAAAAGGAAAGAATATCTGAATTGGAAGAGTATTTTAGAGAATCTCAGTACACTGCTTTCGGTGCAAGGGCTTCAGATAGCGATTATACATTTTTAACTTATCATTCTGCTAGAAATCCTTTAGAATTTAATGTCTTAATAAAAGATATAAGAACTAAATTTTCAGATATTATTGAGGAATATAGTGCTGATTTAATTTTGAAAGATTATCGACTAACTTTCTTTCCCGAAGGATTGTTAAGTCCAGTTAAGGAAATGGCTGTTAAGATTGGTGCCAAGTTTGGATTTTGATAAGAATTGCAAATGATAAAGACGCCTAGACCCGGAATTGAACCGGGATATCCTTGCGGAAACCTGATTGCTCGAACTGCGTTCGCGACACAGCAAAATCTTTCGATTTTTCTGTTTCGAGTCAGGCGGAGTACCATTGTCCCATCTAGGCTTATATCTTTCCTAGAGGTAGTAAGAAAAGGTATTTAGGCTTTTGCTCCGAAAGGTTTAAATACATCTTACGGTTACTTATGTGTATGGATATACGTAAGGAAGACATAGTAAGGATAGCCAAAGGATTTGATGGTAATTTGAGGAATGAATCTAGTCTGGACTTTGCTTTGGAAAAGCAGAATGATAAAAAATTAGGAGAATACAAAAAATTAGCTTATCTTTTAAGGGCAATTTTAGTTGATCATCCATTTAGTGATGGAAATAAGAAGACTGCAATGTTTGTTGCTTTTTCATTTGCCGAACAAATGAGAAAAATAGTTGATGAAGAATTACTAAAACATCATATTTTATCTATTGCAAGTAAGAATTTAACTGAAATTAGAGCAATCGAGGAGAGAATGAAAAATGCAATTAAATGAAAAAAATATAAAAAGAATATTTAACAAATACAAGAAATCGTTTCAAGAGATGGAGCACTATGATCAAACTCGAGAAATTTTGTGGGCTAGAAAGAGGATAGATATAACTCTTAATCAGAGAACTATTAAAAAACTTAGAGAAATGAAGGATAAGACTGGAAAGCCGGTTTCTCAGATAATCGAAGATGCTGTTGCTAAAATCTAGTTTGGGATAAGGTATTTAAAGCAAAAAGTAGTTTTATAGTTAATAAAAAGAGATGGCATACGAAGTATTATTCTATATTAGTTTGATTGTTGGACTTGCAGCGATATCAAGCATTATTGCTAGAGTGTTAAGACAGCCACCAATTATTGCATATTTAATTGCAGGAGTTCTTGTCGGGCCAATGTTTCTCGGATTGGTTAATTCGAGTTCTGGAGATTATATTCAGCTTTTTGCAAGAATGGGGATTGCGTTGCTTCTTTTTATTGTTGGATTGAGTTTGGATTTTAGAGTTTTGAAAGAAATTGGAAAAGTTGCTTCGCTTGCAGGATTGGGAGAGGTGATAGTTACTTCTCTTGCTGTTTTTGGGCTTTCTTTATGGCTTGGATTTACATATCATGCTGCACTCTATCTTGCTGCAGCGCTTGCTTTCTCTTCTACCGTAGTAGTTGTCAAAATATTATCTGATAAGAAAGAAATAGATACTCTTCATGGAAAAATCGCTCTTGGAATTTTAATTATTGAAGACTTTATTGCTGCTCTTGTTTTGATGGTTATACCTTTGATAAGAGGATCTGGACTTAATGAGCTTTTATTTGGATTTAGTAAAATAGTTGTTCTAATTGGATTAATATTCTTTGTTTCTTCTTTGATTTTGAACAGATTTATGGATTATCTTGCTCGAAGTCAGGAAACGTTATTCTTATTTGGAATTGCCTGGGCTTTAGCCTTGGCAGCGTTGTTTAATTATCTCGGATTAAGTTTGGAAATTGGAGCATTGGTTGCAGGAATGTCTCTTGCTTCTTCTAAGTATACCTTAGAATTAGGAGGAAAGATAAAACCTCTTAGAGATTTCTTTGTGGTTCTTTTGTTTGTTTTCTTTGGAAGTCAGCTTGTTGGACCAATAAGTGCAGGTTTGATTAAACAGGCAATTGCATTTTCATTTTTGATTTTAGTTGGAAAGCCATTTATTGTAATGGGGTTCTTGAGATTCTTTGGATATAAGAAGAGAACAAATTTCCTTGCTGGAAGTGCATTGGCTCAGATAAGTGAGTTTTCTTTGGTTATTGTTCTTATGGGATTGAGTTTGGGATATTTGAATCAAGAGTTTATGAACCTGGCAGTTTTGATTGCCCTTATCACAATCGGAGTAAGTAGCTATAGCATTTATTATTCTAGGGCAATCTATGGGAAAATAGGGCCATTGTTGCATTTGTTTGATGGAATGGGTGAGGAAAAAGAGTATGAAAATATTGGATTGTATGATGTTGTTTTGTTTGGACATCATAGAATGGGATATAAGTTAATGCAGAGATTAAAGCAAATGAAAGTAAGAGTTTTGGTTGTTGATTATAATCCTAAAGTTATATTGAGTTTGGATAAACAAGGAATTGATTGCGTTTATGGAGATGCAGCCGATAAGAATTTCCTTGCTGAGTTTAAGTTAACTAAGGCTAAATTAGTTATCTCTACTTTAAATGATGAATCTGCAAATATTGCTATAAAAGAAATATTGAAGGATGTTGAATCAAAGGCAACATTTATTGCAACAGCTGAACAGCCAAGAGCTGCAATTGATTTGTATGATATAGGTGCAGATTATGTTATAATCCCACATCATTTGGGAGGAGATTATGTTTCTCATCTTATAGATAAATTTGGAAATAATTATGGGAAGTTTAAGGAAATGGGGAAGACGCATTTGAGGGAATTGAGAAGAGCAAAGGATGGGAGTAGCTTTTGATAAGCTACTTTTGGAAAGGATTAAATAGTATAAATTAACCTAATCTTTATGGAGTTGGGAGAATTTGTTCAAAACTGTTTGAAATATTACCGAGAAAACGTTAAACCTCTTATAGAAAAGAAGGATTTTGGTAGAGCATCTGTTAAAATGTATGGATTATTAGAAACAATTGATGAGAGGGGATCAGAATTATTAGTTTATCATTCTGCTTTGCAATGCGCAGCATTTGGGCAGAGAATCCAAGAGCATTTAAGGAGTTTTCAAGCTCCGCCTGTTGAAGTTGCACGAGAATTTGAAGCAAGATTAGCACAAGTCGGTCTAGCTGTTTCTTCTAGAAATATAGGTTGAGAAATAGTTTTAAATAACCCTTATTCTATAAAATATAATGTTAGATATAAAGTTGCTAAGAGAAAATGTCGCGCTTGTAAAGGCTAATATTAAAACGAAGGCACAGGATCAGAAATTACCTCTTGTTGATAAGGCGGTTGCTTTGGATGTGCAGTGGAAGAAGCTTAAGACTAAGTCTGATTTGCTAAGGGCAAGCAGAAATTCTGTTTCTAAAGAAATAAGCGAGGCTAAGAAAGCTGGAAAGGATGTTAAGGCATTGATGAAAAAAGCAGGAGAGATTCCAGGGGAGATAGCTAAGACTGAAGGGGAGATGGTAAAGGTTGAAGGAGAGATTGATTTAATATTAAGACAATTGCCTAATATAATATGGAAGGGAGTTCCAAAGGGGAAGGACAGCACTGGAAATGTTGAGACATATAAGGGTGGTAAAGTTCCAAAGTTTGATTTCCCTGTTAAAAATCATGTTGAAGTAGCTGAGGGACTTGGAGTCGTTGATTTTGATGCATCTGCTAGAGTTGCAGGAAATGGATTTTATTATATTAAGGGAGATTTGGCTCTTATGAATCAGGCATTATTAAGATTTGCAATTGATTTTATGGATAAAAAGGGATATACATATATTGAGCCTCCAGTAATGTTGCATGAGAAGGAAATTTTTGCTTCCATGGATAAGGCAGCCATAGCGCAGTCTGTTTATTCTATTAAAGATGAGGACTTGAATTTGATTGGAACGGCTGAGCAGTCTTTGTTGGCAATGCATTCTGGGCAGACTCTTCCTGAATGGGAACTTCCAAAAAGATATTTTGCATATACAATGTCTTTCAGAAAGGAAGTCGGTGCGCATGGAATAAATGAGAAGGGATTATGGAGAACTCATCAATTTAACAAGGTTGAGCAATTTGTATTTTGCAGGCCCGAAGATTCTGAGAAGTTGTATGATGAGCTTTATAATAATTCAAAGGAGATATTGGAAGCCTTGCAGTTACCATTTAGGGTTTTGGAAATATGCACTGGAGATTTGGCTGATTGGAAGTACAGGTCTGCCGACTTTGAAGTTTGGAGACCAAAATCTAATTTATATGGGGAAATAATGTCTTTGAGCAATTGCACAGATTATCAGGCGAGGAAGTTGGGAATAAAATGTCTTGGAAGAGATGGAGAGAAGAGAGTTTTGCATACTCTGAATAATACTGCTCTTGCAACATCTAGAATAATGGTTGCAATATTGGAGAATTATCAGCAGAAGGATGGTTCTGTTAAAATTCCAGATGTTCTTGTGCCTTATATGAATGGGAAGAAATTTATTGGAAGTTTGAAGAAAGTTGCGGATAAGAAGTATGAAGGAAAGAAGGAAGATTCTAAGAAAGTTGAGGCTAAGACTGAGAAGAAAGAAGTTAAAAAGGGAAAGAAAAAGTAATTCTTAGTATATATAAATTATAAATGGTAGTGTAAGAATATAGTATAATTGGAAAAATATATTGAATTATTTCTGTAGCAATGTCAGCTCAAATTAATATATTAGGCATTATCGAATATGGGCTAATATAACTTTACGACTTAGAGAATAGTTATTTTTTCTTAAAGGTTAGCCCTTACTTCTTTTAGAATTTGTTCAGTTGATTTTTTGAACTTCAAGGAACCAAATAATTCCTTTAGAATGTTATCTCTTTTAGTTATTTTAGTACATACTAAATTATTTCCGTTTTCGGTTTTTGTTTCTAGTACCATATAATATTATTAGGAGTATCTATACTATAAATGTTTCTATTTTTTTATTGATTATTTTTTATTATTAGCTAATTGTAATTCTTTAACGGCATTTAGGACACGAATATCTGGGCTGAGGATATAGACATGATCGTTTTTGCTTCTTACTGCGCGGTATATTCTTTGTAGAAATTCCCTTCGGGCTTTATCTCTGTAAAAGTCCCAGTAGTATTTTTGATGGGTTTTTTCAAGGATTTTCCAAAAGACGCCTCTAACGTTTGGATTGGGATATTTTGTGAAGATTATGGAATTGCACATCTCTCCTGGGAAGTCGACACCTCTTGAGCATTTTGTTGTGAATAGATTGTCTGAGAGTTTTGATTTGAACATGGAAATCATTCTTCCCGTTTTGTCGTCCATTTGAAGTTGTTTTAGTCTTTCTTTTGATTGGAGGTTTGTAATTCCATATTGCATCTTCTCCTGCTCTCCTGGAAGGTCTTCAAATGCGTTTACATGGACTAGAATTGGTTTTTTTGCCTTTTCCATGCATATGGAAAGCGCTTGAAGGTATTTTTCTTTTGAATTGGGAATTGCTTTTAGTTTGGAATAGCTGCAGTCAAACTCTTTTCCAGTCATTTGTATCTCAATTGTCCCAGGATTTATTGTTTCTGCTTCAACCATTGCAAAATCTTCTATTCCAAATATCTCCCTTAGGACAATTGGGCTGTGCAGTGTGCCCGACATGAGAACAATTGTTTTGTTTTTACTTACTATCTCCTGGAATCTTTTGGATAGATTTGTGGAGACAAGAGAGGCAATCAGAGCATTTTCATATTTTCTGAATGTGATGTAGGTTTCGTCTAGGAGTTCTTTGAACATGTAGGCTATTTCAAGTGCTTTGTTCCCATAATTCAATTCATCGAAAGAGATTTCTGCTTCAACTTCTTTGCTTTTTGTAAGAAGTTTGATTATTTTTTCTATTTGGGTATCTTTTATTTCAAAAAGTTTATTTTCATCTATTCCTAAAGCAGATTTGTTTTTTTCTTCCAATTTTATTAAATCTAGAATACTATCTATGATTTCTCTTGATTCTGGGCTGTCTGGGGCGAGATTTTGTAGTGCATTTGAGAGTCTTGTTAGGTTAAGTTCTTCTTGAGTTGAAAAATTATCAAGGAATTCGTCTGCCTCGTCGATAATTTCCACTTCAGTTGCAGGTTTTCTATCTAACATTGTTTCAATTTTGTATTTTGCTGCGTTGAAAATAATAACATCTGCATCAATGTAGGATTGATATTGGTCGTAGTATGAGCAGCCTGGTTTTCTATGGTAGAAAATGAACTCTTTTCCTTCTAATCCTTGATATTTTTTCTTTTTTGCGTCTCTTATGGGCATTTCAAAGCTTGCATTTACAATTGGGCTCCAATAGGGGTTAGTTGGAGCAATGGAAATTCTTTTTAGGAGCTTCAGATCTGGAAGAGCCTTTGTTTTTGCGAATGGATTGTTCTCATAGTACTCTTTTAGCTTGAGATAGTTCTTTTCAGTTATCTTTATTGTATCTGGAAGATAGGCGTCCGCGCAGGATTTACCAGGTTCTATTATTGAATCATGGTTATCTCTTCCAGTAATCATTGCAATTTTCATCTTTTTGCCATTTTGTTTTAGAAGGTATTTTTTAGCAGTGTAATCTTCTTCGTATTGTCTCTGCAGGCCTTTAACTGGGACTACAATGGATGTTTTTCCCATTAGTCTTGCGATGTTCAGTGCCACGGCACTTTTACCGGAACCACAAACACCGTGAATGAAAATAATCTTTTTTCCTGATTTTGCTAAGTCAACTACTTCTTTTACTACATCTTCCTGGGTTTTACCATTTGAGAAGACTATTGGTTTTAATGGAGTGTTGTTTTCATGTAAACTCCAAGTGGAATTGTCATTTATTTGTTGGAATTTTGGTTCTTTTTCATCTTCAGAGAGATAATCTAAGTCTTTTGATGTTAGGAGTTTATGCTTTTCATATCCATTTTCATCATCTTCAAAGTTGAAATCGTCGTCGCTGTTTGAATTAGATGGAGTATAGGTGCTTAGATCTCCATCTGCACCGATTAATCTACCTCTAGAATCAAATTTCATCCTCTTCATCAGTTCTTTTATTGAAATGGGTTTAAAAGAATTTGTATAAACTATTTAGTTGTCTTTTTAATCAGCTTCTCTCAACTTCAATAGAGTTCTTTGCACTGTTTATGAATATTCTGTTTGGAACATCTCTCTTAATTGCTGCGTCCAGGGTTGCAATGTAATAGCCTTCTTTGCCTTTATGGATGAGGCCGAAGTCTACTTTATCTTTTCCTAAAGTTATTTTTTTCATTTTTGTGTTTTCTAGGATTTGAAAAGCAATTTCAATTGCTTTTCTTTCATCGTGGGAGACTTTATGCTTAAGGTCTTTAAGTTCCTGCATTACTTCTCTTGCTAGTAGGACTTCAAATCCTTGTTCTTCCAGTTGTTCAATGAATGGAATGTTTTTCATGACGCAGGAAATGATAAAACTAGAGTCTAAAATAACTTTCATCTATTTAGTTTAGTATTGAAACTATATAAGTGTTGTGGAAGAAAAATCAAGAATAATAAGATTTAAAAGCAGATTGAAGATAAATTTGTATGAGTTACGACGGAGAAACTGTAGGTAATAATGAAAATAGAAGGATTAGTAGAGAGGCAAGTCTGGTTTGGCTTTTTGGAAAGGGATGTGCTTATGGAAATAGTTGTCCTTCTGAAAAATTTTATGATAAAATTGCAGATCAATTTTGGAAAAGTGCAGTTAGTTCATGTGCGAGAGGAATTGTTGAGCTGGAACTTCGAGATCATTCTGGATAAAAATAATTGTAAAAAGAAAAGGTTTAAACAACGAGAAATCAAGAAAAATTTCTCGAGCTTAAACATTTCAAACGAAATGTTTAAATACCCCAAAAAATAAACACTATTACTTAATATTACTATGGCAAAAACAAAACCAACATTGAACGCTGTTTTCGTCGGTCACGTTGACCACGGAAAATCTACTACAATCGGAAGATTGATGTTTGATTCAGGAAAGATTACTGGAGCTGAAATGGAGAAATTGAAAGCTGAAGCTGTAAAGCACGGAAAAGTTGGATTTGAATTCGCATTCGTCATGGATAAGTTTAAGGAAGAGAGAGAAAGAGGAGTTACAATTGACCTTTCTTATCAAAAATTAATTACAAATAAGTATGAAGTTACAATAATCGATGCACCTGGACACAAGGACTTCGTTAAGAACATGATTACTGGAGCATCACAGGCAGACGTTGCATTTTTGACATTATCTGCTAAGGATGGAGTTCAGCCACAGACAAAAGAGCACGTTTGGCTTTTGAGAACTATGGGTGTTGGACAGGTTGCTGTTAATATTAACAAGATGGATTCTGTTGACTATAAGGAAGATGTATATAATAAAGTTAAGGCTGACGTTTCTGTTGTATTGAAGCAAGCTGGATACAAGCCTGATGGAATAACTTTCTTGGCTATTTCTGGATTCAAGGGAGATAACGTTGCTAAGAAATCAACAAACATGCCATGGTATAAAGGACCAACTGTCTTAGAGCAATTGGATTTATTCACTTTACCAAATAAGCCAACAAACTTACCATTGAGAATGCCATTGCAGGACGTTTATGAAATTACTGGAATTGGAACTGTTCCCGTTGGAAAGATTGAAACTGGAATAATGAAGCCAGGACAGAAAGTTATAATCTTGCCAGGAAGATCTGGAAAGGGAGTTCTTGGGGAAATTAAGACTGTTGAAATGCACCATGAACAATTGCCTCAGGCTGAAGCTGGAGATAACGTTGGAATTAACATTAAAGGCGTTGGAAAGAAAGATATTGCTAGAGGAGATGTTGTTTGCGATGCTGCAAAGCCTGCAACAATTGCTGAAGAATTCGTTGCTCAAATAGCTATTATCTCACACCCAACTGTTATTGCAAAGGGTTACACACCAGTTTTCCATGTCCATACAGCACAGGTTCCAGTTCAGTTCATTGAGCTTATTGAAAAGACAAGCCCAGATGGAGTAACTGCAAAGAATCCAGACTTTTTGAAGAATGGAGATGTTGCTAAGGTAAGATTGAAACCTATAGGAAACTTGGTTATTGAAACACAGGCTACAAATCCACACATGGCTAGATTCGCAATAAGAGACGCTGGAGCTACCGTTGGAGCCGGAGTCTGCATTGAGATTAAGGCTAAATCTTTGGCTTAATTAGATTTTTTATTTTTAATCTGTTATCTAAATAAAAAAGAAAAGAATTTAATCTTCAAGTGATGAAACATATTTTTGATAATTTTCAGCCTGCTTCTGTCCATCAGGACTCACATATGGGCCAGCAGGAGTTATCATTTTCCCCCAAAATCTTCTATGTGGTCTACCAGTAATAGGGTCTATCTTTTCTCTCTCAATAAACAAAGGCACCCCGCTAAACGTAGATGATCCTAAGAAAACTCTCTCCTCTGCTGTTCCCACAGCCGTACTTCTGTCTTCCAAAGTTGTGATTTTCATATATATTCCAATTAAACCTTTAATATATCCCTTACCCCTATTCTCCCAAACCATCACTGTCCTTCCCTATTAAATATACATTATACTAGTGCCAATATTTAGGATATACTAAAAAGATTTATATATTCCTTTTCGAATTAAATATGGATGAGACGAAGAATAATAAAACAAGGACATAATACTCTTACAGTTACACTTCCAAGTAAATGGGTTCAATTGTTTAATTTAAAACAGGGGGATGAAATAGAGATAAATGAAAGGGAAAATGGCTTGTTCCTAACGACAGAAAAGCACGATGAGGAGCTTAAAACTGAAATTGACTTGGCAGGTTTAGACATTCCAACAATCTGGAAATTTATTATGGCAGTTTATAGAGAAGGATATGATGAAATAACCATAAAATTCGACCCAAATATGAAGTACGAACACCCCTTGAGATTCTTTAGTCTAGATGCATATGCTCTCAAGAAAGGAAAGCTTGCAGAACATACTCCATACGAAGTACTAAGAACAATGACATCTCGTTTCATAGGATTCGAAATAATAGAGCACCATAAAAATTATTGTGTAATAAAAAACATGGCCCAATTAACAAGCAAAGAGTTCGATCCATCATTGAGAAGAGTTTTTCTTCTTCTTCAACAGATGGCCGAAGAAACAAACGAAGCAATACAGAATAATGATCCCAAAGTTGTTGCTCATTTAAGAGACATAGATTTGAATTTAGATAAATTTGTAGACTATTGCATTCGTGTATTAAACAAAACAGGATTCAAAGATGTAAAGAAATCACACGTTCTATTTTCAATTCTTTATCTTCTTGAACTTCTTGGAGATGAATATAAGAATATGTCCATGCACATCAGCAAAGACATGCACGGAAAGAACCTTAAAAACTTAAAAGACATAGTAGAAGCAATAACAAAACAAGTTGACGAATTATATCATCTCTACTACGACTTCAATAGAGAAAGGCTTTCAACCATATCAAATGCATATCTAGATGTAAGACTTTACAAAGCAAGTAAAGCAAAAATGCATGGAGAATACAAATGGACGAAGGAAGAAGCCGAAGTTATTAATCATCTTTCAAGAATAGGTAGATATGTTAAAGCCCTAACAGAATTAAGAATAGAAATGGAATTCTAAATTTATAATTAGTTAAATTAATAAATCGATATATATTTGATTAATAAATGATTATCACTACCCTTCTTTTTATCAAATTCATAGTAACAATCCTTTTTGTCCTAATCCTCTCTCTTCTAGCAGAATACTTTAGTCCCAAAGTCTCAGGAATAATTTCTGGAATTCCAACAGGAACAGCAATAATTCTCTTCTTCTATGGGTTAGAGCAGGGAACGCAATTTGCCTCAGAAAGTTCCGTGTTCAATCTAGTTGGAATGCTTTCAATGCAGGTTTTCATTTATATTTACTTTAAGGCATCAATCAAAAATAGCAAATCAAATATAATTATTTCATCAGTTCTAGCAACTTTAGGTTATCTCATTACTATTTATTTTCTTAAACAAATTCATTTTAACATTTTAACAGCACTGATAATTCCAATCATATTCATCCCACTATTTAGTTATTTTTTCAAGAAGATAGAAAACACAACTATAAAGAAAAAGGTTAAACTTGGTCCCAGAGTATTATTTATGAGAGCACTCATTGCCGCGCTTGTTGTTCTAGTTATAACTGGAATAGCTCAAATAGTTGGCCCAGAATGGGCAGGATTACTTTCAGCATTTCCAACTACTCTTTTTCCTTTAATTTTAATAATTCATAATTCTTATGGAAAAGAAAATGTTCATACAATAATAAAAAATGTTCCACAGGGCCAATGGGGGATGACTATTTACATTGTTAGCTTATTCTTTCTCTATCCTTTACTAGGAATTTATCTTGGAACAATTATCTCATACTCATTAGTAATTCTTTATCTGTTAGTTCTATTTAGGATATCTCGTTAGACTTATCCAACAACCAAACTCGCTGCTACAGAGTTTATACCTTTCATTTTATCTAAAACATCAAGCCTCAATGCCGGATTGCCTAAGACTCTCCCGTGTCCAGATTCTCCCTTTGAGGTATACCCATTTTCAATGAGCACAGGAATTATTTCGGGAGTTATCTTTGCAATTCTTATCTTCCCAATTTCTCCAAATCTCTTTCTTGCCTCTCCCAAGTTCTTCTTCAAAAATACCGAATAGGCAAGATTACCTAGTACTTTATCCTCCATTTCTTTCATTTCCTTGACACCTCTACCTTTTTCCAAATGTGAAACTCTTTCAAATGCCATCCACAAATCATCTTCAAGTCCTTCTCGCACTCTTGGAATATCAGCATAGTTTCTAACCATATGTGCAGACATCAAAGGAAGCCAGTCCATTAAATTAAGAACAACTGGCTTAAGTTGCACTGGAGTATACATAGTACTTCCATCAATTGGCGTTTTTCTGAGCATGTAGAGCCCACTCTGTGCCAAAATTCTATTGAACCAAGAATGGTAATCTCTTATTCCCGCGTCTCTTCCAAACTTCAGAGCACTCTCCTCCATTTCATCCCTACATCTTTCATATCTTCCCGATTTAGTCATAAAAGTTAAGCCCATCATTTACAATAAATCAAAGAAAAAACAGCATTTATCTCTATTCAATATATTTCCCGGACTTTCAAGCGCATATATCTTAGAATAGGAGGTATATATTATTTAAGAAAAATTATCTTCTACGGCTTTTTCCATGTCTCATCTGAATTCTTTTGCTTAACACATTTTTGTATACTCCATCAATCCTTTGTTTTTTCACTAATCTTTTCAATTCAATTCTAGTTTCATCAAATTCTTTGTAAATTAATTCTGCTGCTTTATCAAGTTCAACATATCTTGCAATATCCCTTGCTAAACCATACATTCTTTCTGTTCGAATAACCAATGCTTCTCTTTCAGCTATTCTTAGAGTGTCTGCATGAGCAAGTCGTGCGAGCATCTTTGCCGCTCGAATAGAATTTAATAAACTCTCCCGCGGGTCTCCAGCCCCATTTTGTGGATTATACTCTCTTTTCGCTTTTCCTTCCAGAATTGTTGCTTCTTGAATATTTCCAGGTCTATTCCCATCATTCATCAACGCAACAACTTGCATTTCCAATGCGGCTCTATTAATTTCCATTTATCTCCTCATTATTTATGCCTTATAAACCTTATGCCGCAAATAACTCAAAATAGAATAACCTAAAACCATTAACAATTTATACTCCATTATCCTCGATAAAAGATGAATAAAGCTGAATTAATAGAAACTTTAAAGAAAAAAGGATTTTCGGATAAAATCCTCACAGCATTCTCGAAAGTAAATAGAGAAAACTTCGTTCCAGAGAACATGGTGGTTCATGCACAGGATGACATTGCCCTACCTATAGAAGATGGAGTCACACTCTCACAGCCATCAACAATTGCCCTAATGCTCTCACTTCTTTCTCCAGAACAAGGACAAAAAATTCTAGAAGTTGGCTCAGGTTCAGGATATGTTCTTGCCCTTCTAAGCGAAATAATAAAAGATGGAAAAATATATGGTTTAGAAATAAATCAAAGATTGGCAATAAAATCAAAAAAAGTTCTTATCAATAGATCAATGATAGACATACTCAATAGAGACGGCTCTGCAGGTCTGCAGGAATTTGCTCCCTTCGATAGAATTTTAGTAAGCTTCTCCTGCCCAGATAAATACATTCCCTCAAGACTTATAGACCAACTCGCTCCCAACGGAGTTCTCATCGTTCCAATAAATCAATCCATTTTCAAATTCACAAAAACCAAAGGAGTTGTCTCCCAGGAAGAATTCCCAGGCTACGCCTTTGTTCCCGTAAGAAAAATGGAATCATAAATCTGATTATTACACGCCTGTAGGTAAATCTCTTGCTTCTGCGCATAACATCCCAACAGTAACTGGATTCCCTTCGTTCCACTCACAGTCATTGACACCTAATTCCAGCAATACTTTTCTGATTTCTTCTCTTCTTTTTTCAGTAGAATAAACTACTATTGCTGGATTTGCATTATCCCCATACGGATTAATAGCATACTTAAAAGCTTTAATCTGCCCTGTTTTAACACGTAGAGACAACTCATGTTCTAAGGGCGGGATCTGTTCTTTAGATCTATGAAAAACATATCGCCCATCTGGGAAAAAATTGCCCCAATCAAAAGGATTAGCATGTTGATGATACACCCAAGTTTCGTCAGTCCACTGACTAACACTATCGAAGCTATGCACCCAATTCTTAACCACATTTACTAAATTCTTCATAATTATTCGGCATAAAATACCTTTTTAAAACTTTCTAAGAACTCACAAGTTATTTAGCGTAAATAATATATAGAAAATAATAAAAAATTACAATCAGATAACTTAAAGATTTAACTTAAAATCCAATCAGTAATATAATCTAAGAATCTAAAAGAACAACTATTGAACAATTATCTTTCCCTTCATTGTTGGATGCAATGAGCTGTGATACTCATATGTTCCAGCAGTTGTGAAAACATAACTATAACTTGCTCCAGTGTCCATGCTTCCAGAGTTGAATAATCCCTCATTGCTTACAACGTCACTTGGAACCTTGTCTCCATTTGTCCAATTAACCATTGTCCCAGGACTCACAGTTAAAACCATAGGCAAATAAGTAAATTCAAGCATTCTCAAATTCTCAACATTTCCAGAGAAAACAGGAGGAGTAACAACAGGAACTACTACAGAAGATGCATTAAAATAATAGTATGCTCCAATCAAGATTAAAACTACAACAATTCCAACAACCCAAGAAGTTGTATTGCTTTTCTTAGTTTTTTGTTCAGCCATAAAAAACCTAATTTTTGAGGCTTAATAAACCTTTTCTTTACTCAACTGTGTTACATGATTAATGCAACACTACAGGTATAACGTGTAAATT
>Ga0208373_1002150_pt1 | contig 22797 bp, 13 predicted proteins | sample RifOxyC2_FD_184036 | JGI IMG/M metagenome (GOLD analysis project Ga0208373, IMG submission 184036) | Soil microbial communities from Rifle, Colorado - Rifle Oxygen_injection C2 (SPAdes) | ecosystem: Environmental > Terrestrial > Deep subsurface > Rock core/Sediment | place: Rifle, Colorado... | reverse complement strand
GAGTTTTTAGGGAATGCCTTTTTTAGGGATTGATTCCCACCCCACACTACAATCGGGGTAGGCAAGCTTTGAGGGATATAACGCGTACAGGCTCGTGGAAAAGGGGCATTCCCCCCAAAGCTCATTCTCTGAAAAGGCATGAGCACTCATTTCATCCTTCCACAGCCAATGTGTAACTTCCTTCTTTTCGTTTCAGGCAATCCTCTCATCGTACTTTCCGACGGGGGAAAAGAAAAGTGAAGAAAGAAAAGAAGAAAAAAAGTGAAGAAAAAAATGTGAAAACAAAAACGGCTCTGGCTGCGCTTGCTGGCAAGGGCATGTGTTGCAGCCATTGCCGCAGTGTAGCGCGCTGCTACCTACGTGGTTGAAGGATGAGCGGCAATGCAGTGCACGACGGAATTTTCAAGAGCAATTTCACCGCAGGCAAAAGGAGAGAGAACAGTAGCGTCGCTTTTGGCAAAACAGCCGTCGGCAATGACTTTTTAGGGAATGCATTTTTTGGGGTGCGATGCCCTTCGTAATTACAGAGGGGCAGGCAGAGAGACCAGTGCAGATGAACTTGCGCTCAATAGCTCACGCTCAAGCTTCGCTCTCGTGAGTTTCTGGCCATGCAACAGAGTTGCAGGCTTCATGATGGTGAAGTATTACGGATTTACTTTGCCTAATCTGTCCAGAACGACAACATCAGCGATTCCATGGATATCCCTAACAAGGCGGACCCAGTGCATGCGCAGGTCATCCAGCTTTTCAGCGACGAAAAAAACCTCTTTGCTTGGCTTGTGGAAGACAAAGTATTCAGGCGTTCCTCCATGCCTTTGGGAAATCTCAACAATCCTCTGGTATTGCCTTCCTGACAGCATGGAGCGGATTGCATTGTAGCGAAGCTCATGCTCGCGCAAAAGCTTCTGGTGAAACGGGATGCTCTCAAGAACGTGCTCATGGAAGTGCTCTTTTCTTGCATGACTCTCAGGCTCGTGAGCATAATGCTCATCATAGAATTTTTGGGGGTTTTGAGCGTGCTTCCTGAGCTTTTTGAGATGCCCCTTGTGCCAGCGTATCTCGTGCCTGAGGTCCACGTTGAAGAAGGGGGCAGCATAAAACACCCTATGGTCATGGTTGCGGTATTCGTTGATGTGGGAGGCGGCTTCCTTTCTTTCCACGGTGTGTTTGCTTGCGGCAAAGTACTATTTAATGGTTTCTTTGGTAGCTACAATCCAAGCGCTTTCTCTATTGCTGCCACATCTGCTCTCAATGCCTTTGGCTTGTTTGCAAACCTGTTTGCTGCCCGATGGTACTCTACGGTTGCCTGGGAGAATTTTGCGCCGTGGGCTGTCAGGATGGCAACAACGGAATCAGTCTTCCTGATGATGCCTGCTTTCGCAAGCTTTCGCAAGCCTGCCATGGCTGTTGCAGAGTTTGGGCAGATGGATATCCCTGAAGCATCAACGACAGCTTTGGCATCCATAAGTTCTTCCTCACTGGCTGCCTCGACGACGCCGTTGAATGCCTTAAGCTCTCTCACTGCCTTTTTGAAACTGACGGGGTTTCCTATCTGGATGGCGCTTGCCTTTGTCTTTTTTGCAGTGATTGGGACAAGCCCAGCCCAGCCATTTTTGTAGCTGTTGTAGAGGGGAGACGCTGCTTTTGTCTGTACCCCTGCAATCCTGGGAAGCCTATTGATGATGCCAAGCTCGTAGAGTTCCCTGATTCCTTTTGCGAGTGCAGAGACGTTGCCTGCGTTGCCGACAGGTATGATGAACCAGTCAGGAACCTGCCAATTGCGCTGATGAAGAGCCTCGATTCCTATGGCTTTTTGGCCTTCTATCCTGAAGGAGTTCATGGAGTTGAGGAGATAGATGCCCCTGTGCTTTGCGGTGATCTTCTGGATAAGCTCCATGCAGCCGTCAAAGTCAGTGTCAAGGCCAAGGGTGATTGCTCCTGCTGCAATGGGCTGAGAGTACTGCTCAAAGCTGATATTCCCTTCAGGAAGGAGAACCACTGCCTTGATTCCAGCGCATGCGGCGTATGCAGCCATTGCTGCCGAGGTGTCGCCGGTTGATGCGCAGGCTACGACGTCTGCTCCGATGAAGCGTGCCCAAGAGACGCCTGCAACCATCCCCCTGTCCTTGAACGAAAGGGTAGGATTCATGCCCTCGTGCTTGAGCTCCAGCTTTTCGACTCCGAAATAGTCCCTCATAGCCTTTGTTGCAGGGTAGAGAGGGGTGTCGCCTTCGCTGAGGCTTGTTATGCACTTTTCGGGAAGGTCAGGAAGGAGGACGTCTTTGTACCTGATGAATGCCGGCTTTTCCTTTTGCTCATCGAAATGCTCTTTCCATGCCGCCGGAGAGCGGTTGAATGAAGTGAGGTCTGATACTACCTCCAGAAGCTCTCCATTCTCGCCTCTGTAGCGCTGCTCTTTAGCCGGATACACCGTTTTGGACTCTATACCCCTAAGAACTGTTCTCATGCCGAGCTTTAGAAAAACAGGATGAGGTTAAAAAGGTTTTTGCGTGCAGATATAGAAATGGCTACTATCCTATTAGATGCTTTGCAAACAACTCAGGTCTTGTCCTCAGCATCAATAGGCTCTTCTTCAGTGTTAGTGTCATCCCCTAAATCCCCGCCGGATTCGCTGAAGTCTTCTGACCCCTCCCCGGTATAGGCCCTATCAGGGGCATCAGCATCATCTGCGTCCTGAGGGGCGCCCTTGCCTGAGTATTTGGCTTTCGCTAAAGGCTGGGCTTTTTCACTTTCCTCTTCAGCGGCATCCTCCTCGGAAGCAGCCTTCTGCTTCCTGATGCGCATCTTAGCCTCTTTCTCTGCGGTGAGCTTTGCTTTCTCGTCAGCATCGCCTTCAAGGAGCGCGGCGCGTATCTCGCACACCCGTGCTGGGAAGATCTTCTTGAGCGCTGACTTCAACTCCTTCTGGATGTCCTGCCTGATGAGCGAGAGGATGAACTGCTCATAACTCTCCTTCTTGAGCCTCTCGATGATGACCTCAGCTGCCTTAGCGCGAAGGTCGGTTGTGGTCCTGTTGGGAATGGTATTGGCAACAAGCAGGAACGGCTTGACTCGCACCACCTTGTTATCTTTTGAGATGACCGTAAAAGAATCGTCTATCCTTGCCTTGCCTTTCCTGACGAACCTCCTGAAAGAGGAGGACTGCACCTCATAGCCTGTTATTGTTGTCTGGGCGTTGGAGCCTTCAAGGTGGGTGATGGTGAAGGTCAGTGAGACGTTCTTTGAGCGTGATTCAGTGATAAGGGTATTGAGGTTGACTTTGACAGGCTTTCCTGTAATGTCCTGACCCTCACTGACAAGGGTATCTCCAATAACCTGCTTCCTGAATGAGGCAGGGGTGAGGATAGGGATCCATCGCTTCTTTTTGGTCTTGTCGCTCTTCTTTCTGATTTCAGCCATAGTAAGGGAAGAGGGATAAGAAACTGTTTAAAAAGCTTTGGGATGCCAGTATGTAGTAAGTTCCGTCGCTTTTGCCCGGCGTGACATTGCCGTTTGAAATTCCGTTGAGGAGCAAAAAGCAAAAAATATACAGGATAACTGTAGCTCTTGCTCATCAGCCCAAAAATCCACAATAATGCTGTGTTGCATAAATAAAACGGCACAAGAACCCAACACTAATAAATAACTACTGCATAATGACGAAACATTTATATAGTAGTGTTGTTAATAGTATAGTAATTACTACAGGGGTGAAAAGAAATGAGTCTTGAAAATATTACAAAACAGGTAAATTCCACCTTACGCAGAAGCATCCTTCCAGTAATTTCCGCCTTATCTGCCTTATCTTTATATGGCTGCCAGACAACCCTCCCAACACCTAATCAAGCTCACTATGCTGGCAGTCATTTCGTGCATGTCCGACAAAATGCTGCAAACAGCCAATATTCTCTGAGCGATATCAAAGTGATTCTTGAACGTCAGACTTCAATAAACGGCGTGGGTGCTGCAATTAAAATGATGGGGGGACAAATAGCGACACATGATCCTCGCTTAGGCAGCCTTCCTAATAGTTCATACGGTACGGCAGTGGTTGAGCCCAATACTGCTTTGGTTGGCGATCTCGAAATACATTTCACTAATCAATACGCAATTAACCCTTTAGCAACAAAAGGGATGAGTCCAGAACAAATAATATCAGCGGGAGGGGCAACACCTATAAACTCTAATATTAGCATATACGACCCAACTACAGGAACATCAACCCCACTAACTATCAATTACGCAAGGCCAATAGCCTCAGGGAAATAGTGATAGCAATCTCACTTCATTTCCTCCCTTCAATGCAGCCTTCGGCATGATAGGTTCTCTCGGCATCAAATTCTCTCGGGACTAGAGAGCGCTTTGTCCTGCTCTCAAGAATCCTTCTTTGGGCAGCATTGAGAAATGCGCCTAAAATCCGGTTTCCATGCCCTGTGTCTCCCGCATTGATTTCAGCATTGTCTGATAAGAGCGTGTCAGAAATGATGTTCTGTATTGAAAGGCTCTCTTCCCTGAAATTCTGCACGTCAATGCAGTTTCTGATCATGTCACACCTTGCTTTCTTCATCTCTTCAGGGTCATACGGGTCATCAATAACCGCGGCATAATCAATGACCCTTGCAAGAACATAATCATTATTGGCAATTTCAGGAACAGCATCAGTGATTCTCCCGAAAGTAAACAGGAGCCTCCATAAGAAAGCGCTGCCAAAATGGGTGTCTGCCCAGAACTGCTGTACTGACGCCTGCGGCATAAATCCTATCGGCTCATAGCAGGTGTAGATGGCATGCACGCACTGCTGGTCATGCTTGGCGATAGAAGCAGCATACTGCTTCTTGAATAAGGGAAGCTCAATCTCTTTCATGCTAAAGCGCTCAAATGATGAGCTGCCGCTTCCAACGCTTGCAGCAGAAGTCAATAGCGTTGTATGCTGCTCTGAGCTGCAGCATGAGCGATACCTGTTTTCTTCAAGCATCGGGTGAAGCTTTGGAAGAAGAGGATGTACGTCACACTCAAATTGCTGCGAGCTGTCATACAGTAATGTGTCTTTGGGGGATATTGCGAATGTCATCTGCTGCACCGACGCATCAATGTTTGCAGGAGAGCCGCTTCCTGAAAGGGATAAACGCGCATTCCTGAATGTTGCCTCCCCATAATTTTCGAAGAACTGCCTCATTATGCGGATTGCAGGGCCATCTTTATCCCCAAGGAGGGAAAGCCTGACCTCAATTGCTCCTCCTGCATCTGTTTGGATGATGACTTCTCCATTCCTTATGTTGCCCACTGTTGCATAGATGTCGTCTGCGACCTCAATTTCTTCGTCTCCACTGCTTTCAGAACTTTCACTGACCTGCAATTGTATGTCCATTAAGTCTATGCTTGCGCTTGCCCTGACACCTTCAGAAAATGGAAAATCAATTACAGCAATATTGCGAAAAGTAATCCCTCCCTCTCCCTCATAATGAAGCAGATTTTTCGATGTGATGCTATCTATCGAGATGTGCGGAGTGAAGTCCACAGTAAAAGCCTCAGGCGCAGTTGGATATCTGATATGGGCCGCATTGATGCTTCCTGATTCTCCGTTGCTCTCATCCAATGCAAAGGATGCTATTCTTACAAACACGCAGTTCCTGTAATCCTGGCCGTTGCAGGAAATCTCGCTCCTTATATCTTCAAGAGCTATGCTGACGAAAGGCTCTTCTCCCCCCTCGCCAGAAACAGTATAGCTTGCCTTACTTGTTATAAGGCTCATGGAGTCCCCGGTTTCTGAATCTGAATAATGGTTGGTAAGCCCTGCAATGGAGATTGTTGTCCCGCCTTCAAAGCCTGCCTCAATGCTGTCTGCAATTGCTGATACAGAGGCGTAGCTTCCTGACGCCATGTTCGTTCTTGTAAAGCTGTAATATGCTTCGTTGCCTGCTGTTATCTTCCTGGCTGAAAAATCAGCATTGATATCCCCCGCACGAATCTCAGCATCTAAGTGGAATGCCCCCTGGGCATTGATAGTGTCATACCCTGACTCTATATGCAGGCCTTCTGCTGAGAAAGTGCTGCCTGCCTCATTGAGGTTAAATACTCCATCCGACCTTACTGAATCAGCAGCAATCATTGCATGCAGATTTCTGATGCTCTCGCCTATCTCCTCATTATGTATCTCTCCTTCTATCCCATTCATTGAGATTCCAATGCCCTCAAGAGTAAGGAGATTCCCGTGGAATCTTGCTTCCTCTGCAACAACCCTTATCTCTGCCTTTTCCTCTGCTCCCTTTATTTTTACCTTCATGATAATCTCAGGGGAATTGAGGCTGACGTCAAACTCTCCGCCGGATAAATATGCAATCGTGCTCATGATATCTCCTGTGACCGACAGGTCTTGTGTCTTATACTCAATTGCGGAGTTCTCAATGCTAATGCTCTGCCTTGATGCAGGCTCATGGCTGAAAACAATCTCTTCAGTGAATCCTTGTTTTGCTTCTATTCCAAGCGCGTGCTCAGCGCCCTCCCTTGAATCAACAACAATTTTTACATTTCTTAAGGTCAGGCTGTTTCCTTCTCCGACCATGTCCCTTATCTGAATGAAGTAATCCTGTATGGCAAGAGCCTCCTCACTGTTTCCTGTTCCACCCCTTCTGATGTCGCTTGCGAAAGACTCCCTGAGCTCTTCAACGAATGCTATGTTCTCTTGAGTGAGCTTGAAATAAAAGTCATTCACGTCACGAATAACCGCAGGCAGGATTTTTCTTGATTCTTCCCTCCCGAAAAAATTGGTGACGAATGCCCTCCAGTATTCTCGTGTTGCTGTCCTTCTAAAAAAGAGCCAGTCAACTAGTTTCCTGATGTCTTCTGAGCTGAGGCCTGTGCCAAGCTTTAGAGCATCTTCAACAATGCCTCTGTTTAAGTCTATTTCATTTAGATCTATCAGTTCAAGCCCCAAAATCCTAAAAAGGGATGAAGCAGCAAGAGGTCCTAGGGCCGCATCACTCTCTCTTTCTCCTGCAGCAAGATGGAAATGGGTTATTTGCGAGGAAAGGCTCGATGACTCCATGCACGCTGCATACGCGCCGTATGGGTTCTCAAAGATGTCTCCTGAGCCTTCACTGCAGGTGATGTACTCTTTTCTTTCTTCCTCATGTTCATAAGCCTGCCTTAACTCTTCATATTCTGCCCTTTCATAGCAGAAGTTCAGATTCGGCTGATGAAGTTCCCTCTGCAGGTCAACAACACGGTCTTCCTCTTCCTCATTATATCCTTCTGTGCTTGCAGGAATGAGAAGCATGGCTTTATCGCATATCCTGCCTGTCTCCTGCCCGCAGGCAAGTCTTGCCGTTGGGTCATTGCATGTAGTGTATTCCCTATCAGGGATTCTGCAGAATGTCCATTGCTCATACTCAAATTCCTGCCTTGCGCCTGGAATCAATCTCAGCGATACCTGCACGGGGTCATTGCCGCATTCAGCAAAAACAGCATCAATTGCTGCAGCATCCTGAGCATTTCCGCTCCAGAAGCCGTCCTGCCTTGATATGGTGGCTGATGCATCCCATGCTGTTCCAGGAATGAAGCTGTTTGAGAACTCCTCGCTCCATGACCTGCCTGAGCCCCTGCATGAAAAATCTATGCTTATCCTGTGGTTCTCATTTCCTGCAGTTGCGTGAAGATTTTTTTCGAGATGGCCAGGGACGGCATCGGTGCCTTCAATGCATGATGCTTCAGGAGTCTCTGACTTGTCGTACAGTGGATAGGGCGCAGTCTCAGGGTATCGGTAATACTCCCTTGCGGTATCAGGCGATTTTATGTGGGGATTTGGCGCTCCCATAACGCTCCTGTAGGTAAAAGGCCATGCCCCGACTGAATCCATCCCCTGGTCAGACAGCATCCCAAGGGAATCAACGGGATAGCCTGCATAATACTTCAGCTCATTGAATCCATTGCCAAGCGAGCCTGTTGAGTCTCTTCCCGATGATGATGGAGCGTCCCAGCATCTGAGGTAATCCCTGCCGTTTGCATTGCAGCCAGGGAATGCATTAAGGCATCCCTGCTCTCCAGGTGATGCAATGATGCTGTTTTGGTCTTCATAGGAAAATACCCTGACTCCATGCAGCTCCTGATTTTCATAGGGGTGCCTTGAATGGGGAGCAGCCTCGCTGCACAGCCTGTAGCTTAATCCAATCCCTTTTGACGCACATGAGAGGGTATTATAGTCGCAGAATATCACCTCTGGGATGCCGTAATAATATCCTGAAAGAGGATAGTATTCTATATCAAATCTCTGTATCTCCTCTCTTGAGCTTGCCTGGCTTTTCTTGTAGTTCTCGTACATATTATGAAAGCCTACAATCAGCCGGTCATTTGCATCATCGTAATCAATGTATCTTTTGATGCAGTTTCTGATGTCCCTCATGGATATTGCTATCAGGTTATTTGCTCCCTGGCTCCTTACATCAACGTAGGAAAGCGCTTTTTGTATGCATGAGTCCCTCTCAAGGGCAATAAGCCTGCTTGAGCTCTTTGCCCTTTCCGGCAGAAGTGAGTAGAAAAGGCATCCCTGTTCCTTTAATTTCCTCATGCTGTGCTCCTCATAGGCATGTGAAACAAGGAGATAATTGTAGTCTGAAATGGTAAATACCTCGGATTTCTCATCACCAACACTGCAGTAATAGCTTTCTCCCCTTTTCAACAGCTGGTTAGGTATCCTGTAAAAGCAAAATCCTGAATCCTCACTGCAGTCTTTTTCAGCGGCGATAATCTCCTTTTCAGACTCGCCTGAGACGTGCATGATCCTGAATGGAAGATTATTATCGGCAATGTCTGTCTTGCATAGTATTGGCTCAAAATCGGCAAAAATGGCTCCATGTCCCTCATTGCCGCATGAGAAGCCGTCATGAGGGATGAATGCTTTGTTATTGCTTATAAGGGCAGGCTCAGCAAGAGCAGGCTCAGTTGTGACCTGCACTCTTCCTGGCCTTTCATAGACGTTGATGTCAGCATCAATGGCGTATCTCCTGTCAAAATTTCCCTGAGCAGAGGATGCTTTCACTATGAGCCTGTAATTCCCTCTTTTCTTAAATAAAACAACAGCAGAGTTCCCGCCAGGCCCGCCTGAATGCTCCTCGATTACAGGCAATTCCTCGCCGGAGATGCCATCAGGAGAGATGACCTCCCATGAAACCTCCAGATCAGTCTCCCTTAAAAATGCAGGCTCTCCATCGCTGCTGAGCCTTAGGTAAGGCGGATAAGGGTAGGCGGTGTTGCTGTCAGGCGCGTCATTATACCTGAAGAGCAGATGCAGATTCAGCTGCTCATGCTCAAAGACATCGCCTGAAAATCCGGATACATAAGCGGCCCCTAATGCGATTGTTGATGCCATTGCATCAGGAGAATCTGAACGGCTCTTATGGTCATGCACTCCATAAAGCATGATTGAGTCCTGGAAAGACAGGCGATGGGCAGCAATTTCTGCAACTTGCAGGACGAATGAATAAAGATTGCCATGTGCCAGGCTGCCAAGCCTCATGGAAAGAATCGTTGATATGCTTCGCTCAGCTCTTGTTACAGATTCATAAAGCCCCATGCCTTGGGTTATTCCCTTGAATGTCCATTCAAAAAACTGGCCTAAATACCCGTATTCGAAGAATTTTTTGTAGGGATTATCGCTTCCTGCCTTCTTCTGCCCGTTTATGCTGAGCACTCCTATTGCCCCTCTTCTGAGCAATGTAGGGAATATCAGTTTTTCAGGGGCATCTTCAGCATAATAGGTATTCATGGAATGGGGATATACAAAATAGGAAGAGTAAGGGAGCTGGTTGAATGCAAGAGAATATTCCAGCCCATTGGCACTATCATCAGATTCAGCAGTGTTGATAAATATTCCTTCCTGCTGGGTATAATAGGCATTTCTGTATGCATCCCTGCTAAGAGGGCTTGGTTCTGCCATTCGTATTGCAGCTATCCTTGGCACTCCAAGGCTAATTGCCCGTGAGCCTTCTCCTATGGCCTGAGCCTCAAAATAGGCTTCATCTGCGGGAGGGATGTCAAGCATGTTTTTTGCGTCAAATTGCTGGTTTTCCGCCTCATCAGAGTCGGTTTCAAAATTCCAGACCGAATAGACTGGATTTTCCTTCGGAGAGAGGAACGCGGCAAACATGATGGCCGATGAAAGGTCTGAAGAGGTGTACCCATAGGAGCGCTCCACAGGAGCAAAAACCTCTCCTGCATATGACCAGCCAAAAAGAAGAGCCTCAGCAGTGTATGCATCAGTAGAATCAACATCCTCCTTGCACTCCAGGGCGGAAGAAAACTGTGGGATGATGTTTGGCCCTGAGAATATCGTTTTTTGCTCTGCATCTTCTAATGAGAATCCCTCTCTTGCTGCTTCTAAGAGGTTTATCTGCTCCTGCAAAGACCCCCTTATTCTCCTGAAAGTGCCCGCACTGGAAATGCTGCACTCCTCGTCAAGCTCCTGATAAGTTTCTGCCGTAAAGAAGGGTGCGTCTCCATTATATTTTTTGGAGAGCATACCCATGATAAGCTGGTTTTTGAAAAAGGCATCCTGATCTTCTTCATCAACAAACAGCCTGAATGCAACTTTTTTTATTGACTCAAACTGCCTTCCCTTAAGAGTGATTTCCCACTCTTTCCCGCTTTCTGAATCTCCCTCAAATCCCATCTTTAAGTCCCTGAAAGACTGGAACAGGCTTGCCATTCCTTCAGTTTCCCATTTATAATTCATGATGGAATAGAATCTTCCCGCCCACGAGTCATACGAATCCGAATAGATCTCCTCAAGATTAAACAGGCGAAGGGATTCCCTTGACTCTTCTGCAAGCGACATCAGTTCAGGAGCTGTATCAGAAAGGACGTCAAGAGAATCATATATGATGGATGGCAGCCAGAGCAACTCAGTGCCAGTCAACTCATACCCATTTTCTGAAATGGCGTATTTCAGGATAAGCTTTTGGTTGCTCAGAAGAGCAGGGAAAAAGTGATAATAAAGGGTATTCATGATGAACTTCAGGGATTCCTCATCTGAATAAATCCTCGATGCAAGGTATTCTGCAATAGGCATCGCTGTTCCACTCATGGTCTTGAGGTCTATAACATAATCCATGTCAACTATTGACGCTTCTATGTCCTTTGAGATCGCATTTGCTGTATCCAGATCGTATCCAAGCATTACATACGCATGTTTTCCGTCGGAATAATATTCAACCTCAGACATCCGGTCAATATTCTCAAATGTGGGAAGATACTTGTCTGTTCCCTGAAAGGCTGATTTCAGAAGCTCTGAATTCTGCGCAAACAGATCAATGATGTCGGAAAGGGTATATTTGGCTTCTCCGAAAATCAGCTCATTCTGGATGGCAGCATAAGGAAGCAGCATGCTTGCTCCTGACTTGATGATGCTCATGCTTGCCTCAACAGAGGGGTTTGAAACAAAGTCAACCGCCCGCTTTATTTTGTCTCCATAAGGAAGATACCAGAATGGCCCTGCCTGGCCGGTATAATCAAAATAGCCCGCTGCCCTTCTTTTTTCAAGAACTGCCTGAGCCTGTGATACCCTGTTCCTATTTATCTCAGCAAGCTTTTCTTCATTTTCAGCAAGAATCTGATTTATTGCTGCAAGGGTATCCTTGGCCAGTGCCTTGAGATTCTCCCCATTTATCTGTTTTTCCTCGTATGCCTTCTCTATTGCGCTCCTCCTGAATGCAAGCCTTGCTTTGTATTCGGCATATGAGACTATTCCCCCATTGATTGACGGCCTGAGAAAGACCAGCTCGTCTTTGGTATTGACGACAAGCGCCCCATTGCTTCCTTTCTTCAGTTTCGACCTTCCTTCTGTTGGAAATGAGTAAGACTTATCAACAGTGTGTATTGCGCCTTCAGATATGTCAAGTGTATTCAGCGTAAAGATGGTGTTCTCATATGCTTCCTCATTATAGTCATAGGCAAGGGTGATAAGGTGCATTCCGTTCTGGTCAACTGCAATGTCATGCACGCTATAGAGCTCTTCAAACATGGAATAATCAGCTGCTCCTGTACTCGTGATACCGTTTGGCGCATATGAGATAATCATGTGATTTTCAGAATCAAGAATGAAAAAAGAGCCGCCATAATAATCAATTGCAGACACGGCAATCTCTTCTGATAAAGCCCTTCTCACAGGGGACCATTCAGGCGCCACAGGAAGGATGCTCATGTCATTAAGCATTGCGTAATATGGCGCAAGAAAAGACTGGTGGCAGAAAGCCTCGTTAAAATGCCCCTTCATTTTCCCTGCTGCATGCGACTGGGGGTTATGGGGGTCGCTCCTGAAAAAATCAAGCTCAGCATGCTCGCAATGCTCAGTATTGCCCGTGTCGTCTGCAGTGACAAGGAGATTGTTCCCTGAAATCGCCATGTAGTCTGCCATGAGTTCATTTGATGGCACCAGATTGTCATCAAGGTTTTGCAGGTGCTCAGGCCATTCTCCCTGCACGCTGCCCTGGATGTAATGCTCCCAGACAACTGAGTACTGCATTCCGTAATCGGTTGCATAGGGGTCATGCTCTGGCATCGGTGAGACTATCCTTGCCTTTGGCCTGAAATTGACGGAGATGCCTGTCTGGGTTGATGCCTCAATTTCGCCCATAACAGAGCCTATTTGCACGTCAAAGTCAACGAGCCTGAGGGGAGCATTGCGCAGCGCTGCATAATGAGAAAGCCTTATGGCATTATCAAACCCTTCTGCTCTGAACGATGCAATATGCATGACGTCTGCATCTGCCCAGAAATCCTCTGGATTTGGCAGGATCCTGAATGGGTAGTTTTCGCTTGACGGATTAAGCCTTGCTCGGTCATACCCGTTGTTGCTCAACTCATAAGATATGGCAGTGACGAGAAAATCCTCCTCTGCAGGATAGTAGATGACATCAGGCTTGTAATTTCCTAAAAATCTCAGCACATTGTCAATATCATACACTCTCTCATCCCCTTCCTCAACATGATACACGAGAAGGGCTGCCCCTTTGCATTTGCTTCCTGGTTGTGACTCGCTGTCTGGGCAGAATGAGCCGTCATGCATCCAGATTGCTGCCGGGGTAAATTCGAGGACCTTCTCGATGTTAGAGCTTCCGTCAGGCTTTTTGTCAGGGAGTATAATTGCAGTTTTCTCCCCATACATTTCAGAAGCCTTGCTTGAAACTGCATTTTCCGTGCACTGGGCTGCCTTGAGGATGTGCGCCTGAAGCCTTCTTATCTGCTCAGGGGGGAGATCTCCCTCATAGCTGCTGATATCAGCTAGATCCACAGAATGCAGTGTTGGCCTTTCTGCATCCTCGATGTCAAGGACATAATCAGCACACATTGAGAACCACTCAGCATTCTCAAGAATAGGCAGTGCTTCATTTCGCTGAAGGGGATATTCGCCTGCTGCAATTGCCCTCCTGAATGAGTCATCAAGCCTTGCAAGCATAGCTGCCTGTTCTTTCAGGTCAAAATAGCAGGTATATGAGCTTATTGGCTCAAGCTGCGCTTCAGGATTTTCTGACAACCGGTAGTACTGCTCAAGGAGATAGATTCCAGCGCACTGGTCCTCAGGATATATTGTGTTCTGGGTGAATGACATGATGTCATAATAAGCAGAGGATATTGCATCAAGCCTTTGTTCAGGAGGCAGCTGGTTGATGTAGCTAAAACCCTGCTCAAGCTGATATTCCTGCACAAGATCAGGGATATTGATAGCTGTTCCTGGCGAAAACGAAATCTCCTCAGGCTCCATTTCGTAATCAATCATATTAAGGGCATAAAACATCCGGAAAGGGTCTTTATTCGGATAGTCATCTCTTTCAAGCCCGTAATAACTCATAAAGTGCCGCCAGCTTTTTCCTTCGCTCACAACCTGTAAAAATGAGTCCTGCTGCATCTCTTCATACGGCTCAAATGCCTCTGCCCTGAGAAAAAGCAGGTCTTCTATTGCCTGCATCCCCTCTTGATTAAGAGGAGCAGGCATTCCTTCTGTCCATTCTCCTATTTCCCCGTTGTCAGTTGGAGGGCCTATAATTACTGATGGGACCTGCTCTCCTGCGTGCATTTCCTGCGCAGATGGCTTCCATTGCTCATAGCCATCAATGATGTCAATGTCATCCCAGGCAATAGTGGGTGAGCACGGGCTTACGTCTCTTGCATAGATGAACTCTTCTTCTTTCCTTGTGTTCAGCAGCGCGGTAAGCTCTTCCTCAGTCCAGAAGTCACCTGTAGATGGATTGATTTCCCTTCTCATTTCAGAGAGCCGATGCCCTGACAATGCCCCCATACCGTGAACATCGTATTTTAGCTGGCCTTCCCTAAGATGCGCATACATGTAAGTATGATACTGTGCAAGCTGCGCCTGCCTCATCCTGGCATAATTTCCAACGCCGCCTATCCAGTCCATGTACTCATTGAATCCGCAGGCAGGATAGGCATCTGTTTCGCTTCCTTGCGTGGAAGGAAAGATTCCAAGGTTATATCCCTGGCATGTCCTTTCGTCATACAAGCCGTTTCGAACATCCTCTTCAGAAAGGGCCTGGCTGCTTGTACCGCACATCTTTTTTTTATACACCGGCCATTTAATGAAGGGCATGATGTCGGTGTTTGCGTATTCCATGAGCCACGACTCGATAAAACCCTTGCAGACATCCCTTCTTGAAGCATAGTCTGTTGTAACGCTTTTCCATGCGATTCCTTCCTCATCCTCCCTCCATTTGTTTTCTTCCCATCCCCTTACCATCCACCTGTCCATGTCAAGCAGGCTGTTTTCAGCATGTCTTGGAGTATAGAATGAGGAAACGGTATGGGAGCCAGGAGGATCAATTGCCCTCGTGATTGCCATGGGCATTAATCCCCTGTCCAGCTGATTCTGGTATTGCTCATGGCTGCTTTCGCGCATCAGCTCAAAATAATTGGGGTACTCAAACGGCTCAAATAGTATTGTTGGGTTTATTGGGGGAACAGAAGGGTCAATTTCCGGAGGCAATGCATCTGGAGTGCATACCCTCAGCCCTATGGGAAATTCATCAATGTATCCCTGCATGCCTGCATGCTCTCTCCTTGCCTGTGTTATTGTTCTCTTTGCTGCAAAAGATTTCGCTGCTGAGCCTGTTGAGCATCGCCTTAATTGCCATTCTCCGTTGCCATCATAAGACACTGGCTTGTAGCAGATGCTGCACGGCATGGAAGATATGCCGGTATCTCTCAGGCTGATTGCTGCTGCCTCTCTTCCTGCTGGCTTTGCAATCAAAACAAATGCTTCGCTGTTTTCGCACAGCAGGGCATCATCAATGGGCTGCTTGACTATCTTGATGAGATGCTGTGTAATTTCTGGCGAAGTGTCAAGAGAAACGCTCAGCTCTTCGCTGCTGCCTATGTTACCTGGCTTTTCAGACATGGCAGAGGGAATGAACAGGCAGAGCAGTATTGCAGTGATTATCATGCCCCTTTTAAAAACCATCTTTTGTTTTCCTGCTATCTTTATTTAAATACTTAATGGGGAGAGAACTTCATTTCCACGTCATATGGGCCATGTGGCAATACTTCACTTTCCTGAAGCGATTGGTGCGGCATTTCTCATTAGAGGTGATGATGACCTGCAGCGTTTTTCACTCGAGCAGAAAACCATCGGTGTGCCGTCGGCTCGCATGTGGCTGAAGCGGGACAATGAGGTCGCACCCCCGTGAGGGACAACCCCCCACGACCTTCGCAGCCGCAACACTGCCAATGCTCGCATAATTGACGGCACACAGGTTTTCTGCTGCAGCGAGTGAAAAACAGCAGCAAGAGAAAAGGAATGCGGCACAAGCACCAGCCAACAGCATACGGTTGCGCGCTGCTACCAGCGGGGCTGAAGGATGGACGCGGGTAGCAGTGCACGACGGAATTTTCAAGAGCAATTTCACTGCAAAATAAAGAATGGACAATGACAAAGTGTTCGGAAGCAAAACAAGCCGTTGGCAAAGAGTGAGCGCGGGCTTCAGGCAATGGAACAACAGGAGCTGCGTGCAAAGCTGCACGCTCTTGAAAAAAAGCATGATGAGCTCAAAGCAAAAGGCCATCCTGAGGATATTCTTGCTCCTATTGGATAAAGGATTACTTCATTGAAGACATTGCTTGACTATCCTGCGTGACATCAGGTTCGTACTCCTTCACCCACCTGAAAGTTTCAGCAAGTAAGGCATGGACATTTGGCATTCCCCAAAAGCTCATTCAAAAAAAGGCAATAGCACTCCTCTCATCGCTTCCATAGCCAAGGTGTAGCCCCATCTTTTTCTATCCAGGCAATCCTCTCATTGCACTTTCCGACGGGGGAAAAGAAAAATAAAGAAAGAAAAGAAGAAAAAAAATGAAGGAAAAGAAGCGATTGTTGCGGATTATTGAAAACTGGAGGAAGGAAAGGATGAAATCTCGTGAAAAAAAGCAGGCGATAACATTTTCCATATATGGCTGATCAGGTGTCATCTCCACACTACTTCCACATCATCCGTCCGGACAGCCGGCCTGATATCAACAATAGAGGCATCATCACGAACGCCAGCCTTATACATAAGAAGGCCGCTCCAGGCTATCATTGCTCCGTTATCAACCAGAAACTGATGCTCAGGAGCATAGCATTTTGCACCGCGCTCAGAGCACATGATACGGCACATCTCCTGCAGCCTTGTATTGCAGGCTACGCCTCCGCCAAGCAGCAATTCCCTCTTTTGGCAGTGCGCTATCGCCCTCTCGGAGACTTCAACAAGCATCGCAAAAATCGTCTCCTGCGCTGAATACGCAAGATCCTCTCTGGAGTACTTTCCTGAGTCATATTTGTCCTTGAGGCTTGTGAGGATGCCCGTAAAGGAGACGTCCATGCCTTTTACTGCATAGGGCAACTCAATGTACTGCTTTGCCTGCTTTGCCAATTCCTGCAGTTTTGGCCCTCCCGGGAAGCCTAGTCCCATGTATCTGGCGAACGCATCCAACGCGTTTCCTACTCCCTGATCCAGTGTCTCGCCAAAAATCCGGTATTTTCTTCCCTGGTAGGCTATTACCTGGGTATTGGCGCCTGAGGCGTAGAGGAGGACAGGATCTTTCGTCCTGGTGAGCAATCTTCCAATCTCAAGATGCGCAATGCAATGGTTAACCCCCACAATCGGGATCAATAGCTTCTTAGCAAGCGCAACCGCATTGTCTTTTCCGACAACAAGGCAGGGAGCAAGGCCAGGGCTTTGGGAGAATGCGATGAGATTGACATTATCGAGGGAGACATTTGCTTTTCTGAGTGCTTGCTTCAGGATGCCTGGTGCTGCCGTTAGGTGGTGCTCCTTTGCCTTTGATGGGTGGATGCCTCCCTTGTCTGTGGTGTAGGCAGCTTTTTCATTGGCAAGGATTCTGCCGGTATTGTCCACTATGCCTATGCCGTAGGTGTGGGCGGTTGATTCTATGCCTAAGCAGAGCATAGCTCTTAAGATTATTGGCTTCATTTATTTGAGTTTTGGATTTCCACTCCTGTCCTCATTGCTTGCGTTCCTTGTCTGTTGATTTCTGGCGCATCTTTACGCCCTTCTTCGATGCCTTTGGCAACCCTATGCAGCATACTCCCACAAAAGCCTGAACCACTTGCGATACGAGTCCGCTACGTCCTTGTTAATAATCATAAAGCATAAGGGGTACTTCCCTTTCCAGAGCACGCTTACCGTTCTGTCGCCATAGATGTTAATGGCTGTCGGAGTGGAATAGGTCTTGGGAAGCCTCCGTATTGCAACCAGTTTTTTCGTGGGCGAGTTCCATTCAGGAGCTTCATTGTCAAAGAGGATGTGCCAGAATATCTTATGCTGCACCCTGAGCTTCTCAAACTGAGGAAAGAAGTAGTGCAGTGCTTCATACTCTTTTCCCTTAGCCCCAATCATGTAGATGTCTTTTTTCACCTTAAGCACGTCCCTTCTCATGGTCTTAAAGCCCTCTGGCCCGCTCAGGACATGAGCCTCAGCCTCAGGTTTCAGCGGGTCAATCAACTTCTTCAGTTCAGGAATGAATTGCGCAAGCTCTTTTTTTTTTTCGCCAAGAAGCGTTTCCTGGTCTTCTACATAAGCAAGAAGCCTCTCGGGAGTTGCAGCAGAAAAATGCTTCACGCCATTTTTTATGACGTAGGAGACCAGCCCCTTTTCCATCAGGCGGTTGAGGGATTCATACACCCTTGAGCGGTGCATATCCACCTCTTTTGTCAGTTTGCCCGATGGTGTCTGGCCAGTTTTCAGGAGGGCGAGATATATTTCCCTTTCACTTCTGGTAAGCCCTACGTCCTCAAGGATGCGAGTATCCATGCGCCTATGGGATGCAGGAGTTGTATATTAATGTTGTCCTTTATAAGGAAGACATAGATTTAATTAGTCCAGATGCATAACTACTTTTTAGAAATAACAACAGGTGACAAACAATGACTGATAACCGCAGTAATATATCACAACCCGTCAACGCAAAAACAGCATGCGCCGCAAACGCGCAGAGAAGCCTTGTAATGGATGCAGTAGGAAATTTCGCACTTGGCGAAATCAGAGGGCATATTCCTATTAACCTTTCAGGCGGGGGCATCATCGTTCCAAACCTCCTTGTGGGAGATGTCCCCTACAAAGTGTATTACAATCAGTTCACCGTTGGACAACAAATAAATGTTCCTGAAGCGGGAGAGCAAGCGGTCAGAGATTTCATGAGCAGGTATGATTCATTCAGGAATGATGAGGCCCCAGATAAAATGATGAGAGCAGATCTTGATGCCACTCCTGAAACCAAACAGAAAATCAAAGACCTGTTTCTAATAGTCATGAAAAAGACTCATGCATATCTGGCCAATGAAGCAAGAGAAGTACTGAGTGAAGTGAACATAGGAGAGAATTACATCCCCAAAGAGCATAACAAGCCATTATGGACTCTGAAAGACTACCAACATGACCTGATTATTCCTGCCAATAACACGGATGTGCCTAAGATTCAGAGTGTGTATTCGGGTGAAGGCGAAGGAAACATGGCGGACATTTTAGTTCCAGTGGCAAATCTGAAAACAATGGCAGTAGATAAGAAGGGGCCGTTTGAGGTTGTTGTGCCGCATATTGAGCCTTATTTTAGCTTCATTGGAGAGCCTAGCAAAACCATAGAGGACAATCCTGCGGGAGGCAAAAAAGCCGTAAAAAAACTGGTGGATTTGCTCATGGACACTCGAGGAAATTTTGTTAGTGCTCTTGATATATATTGTAGTGAGAAGGGGTCTAATTATGCCCCTGCTATCCTCGTTGGACCGTGATGCAGAATCATTTAAGCTGGGTTAGCCATTAGGAAAATCAGGACCTGCTAAGGCCGGAGGTGATGAAGGCAGAAAGAAGCTAAAGTCCGTATGCTTATGCCCTAAGCTTTGCTCTGGCACCCCTTTCCTGAATGTCCAGATGGAATCCATCAGGCAAATGAGGACAGTTCTTGCCTCTTTGAACACTCTCCATGTCATTCACCATCCACACCAGAGCAGAGCAGCCGATAGCAAAGCACTTCATGCTCATGGAGCGGCACTTGTACCGTCGGGAAATCCCAAGCTCCATCCAGGATGACATGGTGGTCTGGGTAAAGAAAGGCTTTGGAGAAATTTACTGGTCTGATGAAGACATAGAAAAGCTTCGCAGCCAGGGCAGCATGTACCTGAATAAAAGAGAGCGCACCAGAATTCTTGGCAAATATAATAGAATCATACGGGACTTTTGGATAGCCACTCGGGAAATCCTTGATGAGCTGGAAGGTGGCGTAGCGCGAAGCAGGCTCGCCTTCCTCTATGACAGATTCTGCACTACGCTGTTTGAGACCTTTGCCTATTTTCCCGCAACAACCGACAAGATGACCGCTGCTGTAGAAGAGCAGTTGAGAAAGAGCTGCCCTGAAGGATTTATTGCAATAACGACTCCGGCTAAGCCTGACCTCCTGCACAAAGAGTTGGTGGATTGGCTGAAGGTATGCAGTAATCCTGCCGAAGAAGCGATAATGAAGCACACCAAAAAATACCTGCTTATGCTTCCCAACACGTATTCTACTGCTGAAGCTATTGCATGGGCAAGGGACAGGCTCAGCGCAAAGCCTGCCGCACAGGTTCAGAAACAGATAGAAAAAAATGAGAGAAGGCATGCAGCGCTTCAGGCAGAGCAGAAGAAAATTTTTGCATCCAACCCACATTCACGTGAGCTTGCGGTATTCCTGCAAAACGTATCGCTTTTGCGCCTGGAGCTTAAGGCATGCTGGAACGGCGAATGCTATCTCATGCTCCCACTTTATGAGCGCATAGCAGCCATTGCAAAAAGCACTGTCTGTGACCTCAACATGTTTTACCTCCCACGAGAGATAAGCAATCTGGTGCACAACAACTGCATCGTTTCGCCAAAGGTCATAGCAGCAAGGAAAGAGCATTACCTTATGAGGCTCCATGGACAGAGGATTGAACTGTACTACGGGGAAAAGGCAGCAGGAATGAAAAAAAACCTCAGGCTTTGGGAGAATACGATAATCAGCGAGCTTACCGGAACCATTGCAAACAAGGGCATTGTCAGGGGAAGGGCAAAAGTAGTCAAAACCGATAATCCCAACGCTTTTATTGAAACTGGAAAATCGCTGCATGGCGATGAAATTCTCGTCGCAGGAATGACCAATCCTGCAATGGTCGTGATGCTTGAAAAGGTAAAGGGTATCGTGACTGATGAAGGCGGAGCAACCTGTCATGCAGCAATCATCTCCCGCGAGCTTGGGATACCCTGCATTGTCGGAACAAAGCATGCAACCGAGTGGCTCAAAGACGGCGACCTCATTGAGCTTGACGCTGACAGCGGCATTGTCAGGAGATGCTAAACCTTCTCCTTAGGCATTGCATGGGCACATCAAAGATGGCAACACGACTTTTCCCTGCGGAACTGAAGCCTAAATCTGTAGAGCAGGCAAATCGGGAAGTGGATAACCTCCTGTATGATCTGCTTCTCAAAAAATACGAATCTGGGCTGGAGGTCAAGATAGGCAGGGAGGTTTTGCCTTTTGACAATAGGGAACTGATAGGTACATTGCTTGCACCCTACCAATTTTCAGTATTTCCTGAAGTAGACCAAAGGGTACATTCGTTCCTTCAGACTACTATTGTGCATTATTATAGCTGTGCCGAAAGCAGAGCAAAGGAAAAGAGCGCAAGAGCAGAAGAAAAGGGAAACGGAGAAGAGGTCATTCCAGAGCAGAAAATACCTGCTAAAGCAGTAGACATGCTTGTTTGTGCTCTGATAAATTCATGCATGGATCACTCTGATTTTTCTCAGCAGGATATTATAGCCAAAACTGATAAGACGCTTGTCATCTCTCTTAAAACCGAGCAGGATGGCTTTCCTCTATGCTATAAAATCAAAAGCACGTGGTATAGCAGTCAAAGAACCATCGGGAATTATTCCATCCTTCACAGCATGGATCTTCCTGTTGAAATCATCCCTCATGCTGGCATTTCCTCTCCAACTGTTCAGTTCAGGAAGCCCCCTTATCATGGCATCCTGAGCTTTGATCTCAGTAGGGGAGGTGAACATGCAATTGATGATTTAGGAAACTATGAAAACATGGAAGCTGTATTAAACAAATACCCCTCTATGCAGAATATAGTTGAGGCTATCGTTTATGAACTGAGGCCATATAGCATGAATTTCACTACCCACGACAGGTCCATAGAGGAAAGCGTCCAGCATATGCTTTTCATGGTAAAGGGACCTCAGGACTATGTGCCGGTAATAGGAGATATAGACCATTTCTCATTTGAGGTTCACCGTTGCCCTTCGTGTAATTACAACGGAGCAATGCTCAATCCATTAGCAAAAAAACCTGAATACTCTTTTATGCATGGGATTATCACTCCCATCATGAGATTATTGCAACGGCTTTGTTAGGAATGGGATTTGGTTCTTGAGTTACGAACATACGCAAGGCACCCCATTGCTATCGCAAACAGCCCAACGTTCAGCAGTTGCCCCATGGTCAGGCCAAAGGCAAGATACCCTAGCTGAGGGTCAGGTGCCCTTGTAAACTCTACCATGAACCTTAGCATTGAATACATCAGCAGGAAAGTAAATGCAAGTGTGCCCTTTGGCAGATTCTTATCCTTCAGCATCCACAGCACGGTAAAGATAAAAAAATCCTTTGCCGCTGCATAAAGCTGCGACGGATGCCTGCACCCCTCAACGCCTGGAAAATTGACGCACCACGCTACGTTTGTCGCCGTCCCTGGAAGCTCTCCGTTAAGGAAATTGCCGATTCTCCCCAATGCAAGGGCAAGCGCAGCGGGAATGGCCATGACATCCAGCAGCTCAAGGAGTTCAACCTTTTTCTTCCTGCAAAATAAGCAGGCAGCAACTATTGCTCCGGCTAAGCCTCCATGAAAGCTCAACCCTCCCTGCCAGATGAAGAATATCTCAAAAGGATTTTGCCAAAAATAGGGAAGATTATAGAACAGCACGTAAAACAATCTTGCTCCCGCAACAACGCCGATGAGTAGCCAGAGGATGAGGTCTGAAGCGTCATCTTTGGAGATCCTTATCTTTCTTTTTTTCGCCAGATGGAGCAGCATGAAATACCCCATGACAAAGCCTAAGGCATAGATGAGCCCGTAATACCGCACCTCAAGCGGCCCGACGCGAAGAAGGACCGGATCAATGGCATGGTTAAGCATGGTCAGTCCTTATGATAGAGGATGGTGAAGAAATAAGCCCTGTTGAAAGCAATAACTCCCATGAAGAGTAGTCCGGCTAAAAGCATAAACAC
>Ga0208373_1002145_pt1 | contig 22846 bp, 21 predicted proteins | sample RifOxyC2_FD_184036 | JGI IMG/M metagenome (GOLD analysis project Ga0208373, IMG submission 184036) | Soil microbial communities from Rifle, Colorado - Rifle Oxygen_injection C2 (SPAdes) | ecosystem: Environmental > Terrestrial > Deep subsurface > Rock core/Sediment | place: Rifle, Colorado... | reverse complement strand
TATTTCTGATCGTGATCAAGAACAAGCATGATTGCTAGCAATCATGCCACCGGTCCGATGAAAATGAAGACATTTTCAGCGTGCCAAAATCTGTGATTTTGTGCATTTGACCGGTGGTTCTTGACAGACGGAAAAATTCATCACTTGCACACAAAGAACCTGTGTTCTTGTGCACAAGAAATCCCGAGAGATTTTTTTGTGATCCTATGAATCTTTCAAGAGCATTATGCTGAGAATGTTCACATGTCAGAAATGCGATGTATTTCTGAGTATGATCAAGACAAAGTCTTGACATATTGACGGTAACGCTTCATTTAACTAAGTAAATATACAAAATCAATTAGTGAAAAAACTATTAATATATATCTCAATATTTTTATATCCTTCATCAATATTATTGTTATGCGCATCAAAAACATTAGGATTCAATCCGTGAGCAACCTCCCAATCATCAGGCATGCCATCCTGATCTGTATCAAAATTTTGTGGTCTATGCGCTTCAGGCAACAACTTCCAACCACCCGCATTAACAGAACAATTAGTAATCACAGCATATTCAGATGTGAAATCAGGAATGGTGCTCCAATCAGGAGAAATATCCGCTTTCGCTTCATAAATATAGAACTTGTCAATATCCCTTATTTGTCCCGCTCCTTTTCCAGAAGTGATCTTAATTTTCTTATTCTGATAACCTGTTCCCGCTGATCCCTGCTCTGAATATGTGAAAGGTAACTCAACCACAATTGCGTTTTGGGTTGCCGAAACCACAGGACCTGTTGGATAATAAATATCTTCAGAACCCACACAATCTTTAAACTCTCCACTGCCTGTTTTTATTTCGTTAATCATTCTTTTAGTATTTCCATCTCTAAAAGGAACTACTGCGCCTGCACCATTTTCTGCTAACAGCAATTCTTTTATTTGACTGGACTTGTGTGTTGTGATGCCTGAAGGCTCAAAAATATACTCAAAAGCCTGATTTGGAAATACTCCTGTAGATGTTTTTCTTACAATATCCCATTCCGGCTGTGATGAATAAGTACGAGTAGGACCATAGTTATCCTCAACATATACATAAATATCATCCATAAAATCATTCGATGTATGCATATTCAATGTGTGAGATGTAAATCTGTTTACAGTATCATGATAATTTCCTATGTAATGGACGTCCCCCCAAATAGTAGAACCTGTATTTATATGATAAAGATAATTATTAATAATTTCATTATGAAAAGGATTCCTAAGTAGGCCTGCAGTAAAAAATCCGTTAATCAAAGGATTCCTATCCGTATTAAAAGCAAAAATATTATGATGAATAGAATAATAATCACTATCTCCATAACTGCCAATCAATAAACCCTTACCATGAGGCCCCTCAGGGTGAAGACTATTATCCAAGCTTTCCGCTATTATATTATATTGAATTGTAACATTCTGAACATCAAGCCCAACACTTAATGTTTCGTCACTTCCCCACATAAAAGTATTATGATCCAAAATAATATTTGTGGGTTTTGAACCCTGATTGCCCCAAATACTGAATGCATCTCTGTCAGATGGTGCAAAATTTACATTTGTATTATCTCCAACCAAAATCCTAAGACCCCTAACTATTACCTCAGATTCAAGAACAGTAATAGCAGCATTCCTAATCATAATACCATCACCGGGAGCTGTTTGTCCGGCAATAGTCAAATAAGGACTCTTAACAGGGATATTGCCACTTAAAGAAACAGTCCCTCCAACATCAAAAACAATTATTCTAGGAACAGTCATTCTTAATCCATAACCAAGCGTTCCTGGAGTATTACTTCCTGACAAACTAGTAACGTGATATACTATAGGTAAATCAGCAGGATTCTTGATTTTCTCATAAAGGGCATAAGCTCCACGTGTTTTTGCACCAAATCCTTCTGCACCAGGAAAAGCAATCAACTCATTTTTCATACAATAAGAATCACAATCGTCATCTTCACAATCAATCAGATTATCCCCATCATCATCAATCTCGTTATTGCAATCTTCAGAAATATTTTGACCTCCAACTCTATCAGCACAATACTGCACAAGAGAAGGATTAGACGCTGATTGCAAACATGCTCCATCAACACAACCAAAAGAACAATTAACATGAATTAAACTAGATCCAACATACTCGCCAACAACACACGGATTCAAACAAAAATCAGAAACAGAAGCAGGAGAACAACCAGAAACAACTGATGAGCCTTTAACAAAAAAACCAGAATCAGAATCAACAGAAAAAACAGGACAAACAGAAACAACATGACCAGTAATATTATTGCTATTATTGATTGCAAAAAACAATAGTAATGCAATTGACAATACACCAGATAATCCTATTGCTAAATCAAATAGTTTCATTAGATTATACTTTAGGACAATCATATTAAAAAGTTTTCTATAATTCATGACGAAATAAAACAAAAGAAACCTACTGGATTTCCTGGCTTTGGAAACGCCGTAAAAGTTTTCAAAACATAAAAAATTCTACAGATTTTTGGGCTTTGGAAACGTCTTTGACGTTTCCAAAACGTAAGAAATCTTTCAGATTTCTAAGCTTTGAAATGGCTTCGCCATTTCAAAATATTTATAAACAATATCCTTATCCAAAAAATATGCCTCCTTAGCTTAGTGGTGGAGCGCCTGACTGTTACCTGAAGCTCGCTTCAGGAACCGAATGAAGCGAAGCGGAATGATAGTTATCAGGTGGTCACCGGTTCAAATCCGGTAGGAGGCGTTAATATTTTTGAGCCCGTAACTCAGCCTGGCTAGAGTGCTGCTCTGATAAGGCAGAAGTCCTGAGTTCGAATCTCAGCGGGCTCATTTTAAGTTTGGGATATATATAACGTGTGAAAAGGGGACGCATTTATAAATGAATTTTCGGTAAATTTATGTATAATGAGATCTTCCTATTCTTATGGTAGATATTATCTCAAATGAAATAATTCTTGATGAAAACTTAAAAAAAGAAATTGAATCTATATTATATTCTGATATGCCGTTTATTGTAACTCACATAGATGGGCTAGAGTTTTGGAATAAAACGGACGAATTATTTGATTCAATTAAACAAAAATACTCGATTAGTGATGCTTTTATTTTGAATATAATTTATAATATTATTTGTAATAATGAAATCGATTTCTTTATCTATATAAACAATTATAGCTTTAATGGTTTAAAGATGGATGAACCGGATAGATTCTTCAAATTGAATGCAAAAATTAACTATAAATTAATGAGACCTATTAATTGGAGTAACATATCTCTAAGAAAAATATCTCGAGAAGAAGCAGAAATTAAATTTAAAGATTTAGTTCTTAGCCATGATGCGAGATTGATAGACGGTAATTGGCAACCAATCACTGAAAACGAATACTCACAAATAAAATTATTTTGTGAGATAGAGTTCGATAAAAATCTAATCAAATTATTAGAGCTAGCAGACTTCTATATACAAGATAAACCCGTATACAACAACATACTATTAAACTACATAATCGAAAGCAAGGATAAATCAATAATCGATAAATTAATTTGTGAATCTGAAACTAAAGAAAAACTGAAAAAGGCAAAATATGAAGAATATATTAAAGTATATTATGATAAGTTTTATGAATTTTTAGAAGATGATAAATATCCTTCCTTTGCAGATAAGAATCCATATTATGCACTATACGAATCCTTATTCGAATCTCTTAAACAAGCGATTGAAGAACGTAATGTATTATCTTTATACAAAATCCAACATAGATTGAAAAACTGTGCCGAACAATTTGGCGAGGCATTAAGAGACTCTCATTGGAGAGTATCTCGAGAGTCTGAATTGCCTTATAAATATGATAAAATTGTTAATTTTGCAGTATGGATTCATAACTTAGGCGATTATTTTAAATCACAATATTATCTAATTCCTGATCTTAAAAAAAAATTATTTGAATATTTAGTAATAATAGAGAGAAGACTATTTTATCCAACAATAATATTATTAACCTCTAATTTACATACAGAAAAATATAGTATTTATGAAGGGTATTTGCGTTACTCCAAAAACGCCGATTTTGATTTTGAATGCATTACTGAAGCTATCGACTCAGATTATTCTGCCCATAAAACAATTAAAGAAATTATTCAAAGAAGAAATCCTTCTCTTAAATATACTGAAGGCACCATAATTGATGCTTTTGAACAAAAAGTCTATAACGAAATACTTTCTATAAATACTGAAATAGAAGTAAAATCAAGCATATTATTAGAGCATTCAACGGAGACGGATTTAAAAGTGCAAATAGATTTTATTACGAGCGATAAAAAGAATAGTCTGACCTTAATCGAATGCAAAACTCAAACTATTAATACTGCTCACAAAGAGTGTTATAAAAAATTAAAAAGACTAGCTGAGGCTGATTTTCTATCTTTAACAACAATTGGATGCAATGAAAATATAATATATGAAACAATTAGATCTAGCAAACTTGATGATTCCATATTATCTCAAAACAATCTCAAAAAATTTTATTTCATGAAGCATTTCTTGGATGATATAGAAATGATTTTTTTAGTTCCTGAATATCATCCAGATGGAAATGAAACTGATTTAATAAAGAAGATTGCAAAATCTATGAATATTATTTATACAGATTTTAACGATTATAAAGCTGAATGAGGATGACATTATCGCTTTAAGTATCAATAGTATTGTCTATTAGCTTACAAATAATTTTTTTACTGCTTTTGTTTTCTTATTGATTTTTTTTCTTTCTCGAATTTTCTTTTTTATTTTGTGTAGCGTCTGTCTGCTTACTCCTATATCTTTTGCCTCCCTTGGAGTCATCTTTAATATATTTTGTAGGTTTTCTTCCGTATTGTGATACTTGCTTGGATATTCTATGATCAGCGGTTGTTCTTCAATTTTATTGACCTCTTTCCCTATGTATGTGGTTCTTTTTAGCGTAATATTTCTTCTGTGTAATATTCCCATATCTCCTTCGAATTTGCTCTCCTGATGGTTGATGTATTCCAGAAACAGATCTGATAATGGTTTCCAGTATTGAATTCCTTGATATATCTTTCCAGTTTTGTAATCGATAAATTTGTTGTATATTGCTTCTTGCGGGTTCTTATGGAATGGTGCTAGCGGTTTTATTATTTCTTCTCCATTTTTTATCGTCCCTTGTCCTATGAGAAAAAAGTTAAATGGTTTGATTTGTTTATCGTGCAATTTGCGATGATTAAATTTTTCGAATCGTTTTAGCACATTATATGTTGTTATAGTTAGACTTGATATACAGTAGTAATTATGATATTTTTCCAATACTTTTTCAAGTTTATCTGGATGATAGTGTATTTCGATAATATCTTGCCAAATATTTTTATGCCATGTGTCTCCAACTTCTATAACTTTTTTGAATGGATTGAGTATATGACCTAAACCGTGTAATTTGTAGAGTGTGTCATCCTTAATTATTGGAATAATTATTTGCTCGTTTATCTTATTGTACAAACAGTATCTTTTACTGCTTATACCATAAAACCATACATCTTCCATTCCTTCTTTGGATCGTAAGATAGGTATTTGTTGCGTATAGGGATTTAGATTATCAAATCTTTTAGAAATTGTGTCTGCTATTTCTGGTGGTACAAATATGCTATCTGTGTCCATGTATGCGTGTTTGTATCCTAAACTTTCAACATATGCTTCTGCCAGTGTTAGGAGAAGTCTTGCTCCTGATGTGATATTTGCGCCTATTATTGGATTAAAGAATTTTCCTGGTACTTCGTAGTTTCCATAGCATTCGAATTCTTTATCGCTAAATACTTTTATTGTTTCCTTTGTTTCTTGTGGATGTATTTCAATATATATGCCGTATCCTGTGGCGTTTGTCATTGTCTTAAATCCGAGTTGTTTTCTATCAAGATTAAGACGTTCTTGCAGAGGCAATTCTGGACTTTTAGTTTTGGCTTTGAATTCTCTCCTTTTTTCTACAAGAAATTGCATGAGATTTTGTTTTAATGGATTGAACTCCTCACCATATAATGTTATTCTCTTTAAACTGTCTTGTTTCTTTTCTGGCTTGAAAGAATAGGCTTTTTTTATTATTATTTGTTGTTTTGTAAATAGTTTTGCTGCTAAGATGTCGGGAAGAAAATAATATATCTTTCCTTTCTTTGATATATTATTTATGCCAATATTATATGTGTGTTCATTAATATCATATTGACTTCTGAGAGGTAGACGTAAATTTTCAGGATTTTCCAGTTCTACTAAAGTGTTAAAATTTTTCCATAATGTTTTATCAAACCCTTTATTTAGTGAGAAATTATCAATTATTGTTTGTGTTTCTTCTGTTGTTTCTATCATGCAGATCCTATCTGCAATAATATATTCCCATAATCCTAATAGCATAATTGTTGTAGGATACATACTTGTAAAATCTAATACAGTGATTTTGATTGGCATTTTACGTATTTTGCATTCACAACGTCCACCAAAATAAGCACTCATTGCATAACCTATAAATTGGTCTGTAAGTGATTCTCTATTATTATTGATGCCCATCTCAAGAAGTATTTGTTTACCAATGCTTGCTTCAGAGGATATTTTAGTAGAATCTATAGATAATCCGTATCGTTTCAACTCAGCATCTAAAATCTGATATAGTTCATAAGTTGACAATACATCATTAATATTATACGTTATATAGTCAGGAGTTATTATTCCGTGTTGTTTAACAGCGTGTTTTTTTATAGGTGTATCAAAGATTTGACATGCAGTTTCCAAACTTAATGATTTCTTTCCAGATAACACACACGCGAGCTTTTGTACATCTAAAAAATTTCCTTGAAATGTATTTGTTCCAATATATCTTTTAGCTCGTGTGAAATTTATACTAAAATTTCTTCCATTGAGATGTTTAATGCGTATTCTAGGCTTAGAAGTATCTGTAGTTAATAATATTGAGAAACCGCCGTTATGTTTATATCTCGCGGGGTGATATGATAACGCAATTCTTGATAAATCGAAATTAATATTGAATCCTACACATAATGTTTCTAAGTCGTAAATTTCGTGATAAAATATCTCTATAAATATCTCCAAAGAAATCAATCTTAAAAAATAATCCTCTGCATATTTTTCAAGAGTTTCTAAATCTTCTGAAGTAATATGTCTCGGATCATAGATTAGCCCTTTATATTGGTAAATATTATTTTCGTATACAGTAAAAAATCCAAAAAGCATGTTTTGATATTCATCTGCAGTAGTTTCAGTGTCAAAAACTAATACTCGAGAATATTTAGTTGGAGAATTAGTTATTGTTCTTTTAGTATTTTCTTTAACGAGTTTTTTTGTGTAGACTCTGATGACTTGTTCTTCCATTTTTCTTCCTCCACAAACTTCTCAATATGGTACTTCAAATTTTTATCCATAATTTCGCGTAATGATGCATGATTATACATCATATATACTATCTTTTCAATAGTATTCAGTCGCGATGGATTATTCTTATAAGAAAATATGAAATTCTGATCTTTTTGTTGTTGTCTGTGACAATTAAGACATAACATAATTGTGTTTTTGCTAAATTCTTTTCCTAAGTCATGATGGTTTTCAAATATGTAGTTCTTCAACGGCGCTATATATCCGCAACATTCACAGATAGCCTCGTTATTGTTCCTAATTTCACGAATTTTTCGCTTCAAGCCAATTAATATATCTTCGGTAGTCATATTTTCCGTCCAATAAAATTAAAGGATGCTTTCGCATCTCTTAATTAAAAGTTAAAAATTCCTGTCCGGTTTTATTTGGCATTGCCTGAATAACAACTTCTTTACTGATTAAGTCGTTATAATGCTCTACTTTCATCTTATGTAGAAATGCACTCAATTTACTTTCTTTGCTCCATCCTATCTGTCCATCCTTATTTTGCTGTAATCCAAATATTTTTGTTGCACGAATAGTTATGGATTTATCTCCAAAATTCAACGTTTCAATAGGCACAGTCTGAAGTTTTATATAATACCCAAACTGTCCAGAATATTCTTCTACATTCTCAATCTTAGCCTTTTTGCCGATATAATTACTGATATCTATGCTATCAGTTTCTATTTCTCCAGTGTTTCCTAACTTTACTAATTTTTGCTCGGTTTCCATTTTTTAGTCCTCCTATTATATTCTTTATATTGTATCATCGTATATTGGTAGAAATTCCGAATTTTCAATTGCCTCGTCTAGTTCTTGAAGTGTCGCCAGATCTGTTTCGAACGGATGTTTCTTATTATTTATATCGATGACTTTGAGTTTTTTGTACGGATGAAGTCTTGAGACGTCTCCATCTCTAAGAGTAAATTTAACAGCGTTAAGATATCGACTGATCAAAGATGCAGTATCATCGTCATCAATAATTATGGTTATTCTTTTTCCTTTTGAAAACATCCAACGTGCTCGCTGAAGATGTGTCTTTTTCACAAACCATCTACGACCTCTACGAAATAAATATTTACCAAGATGCTTAACAACGTCAGTACGTCCTATACCGTGCATTCTTGACGCTTCTGTTAATGATTTGCCGTCTTTGATAGCACCATAGGCTTGTAACGCTCTATGACGCAAATCTTTCTCTGTAGAAGATAAAGAAAGATAAGAGCGTAACCATAGCGCAACTTTAGATAAAGATGATTTTCTAAGCGCATTCAAAGATAAAGAAGGATTTAATTTATGCAATTGAATAATTCTACGTGCATAAATGGTATTTCTTGGTTGTGCTTTAAACCACGCAGAAAAAGAGCGAAAAGTTGGTGAGAATTTACTCATGTGAATCACTCTTCTTATTATGAACAATTTTAAGAATTGTACTCATCAAAATAATCTGTTCGCTATAATCGCCACGAATTAGAATAAATTCATCTCCGATATTTTTAATAGTTCCGCGAATGAAGTGAGGTGTACCAAGATCATTGATTATTATTTTGACATCTTTGTCAATTAATTTCTCGAATAATTCCTTGTTTAATTCCGGATTTGTCATATTGATATAGAATGAATACCTTTTTATATAAATACACACTACTAAAACAGTAGACCTATCAAAGCAGGATACCAAGAACATGAATACACAAGAACAGGCTAAGAGAATAATTAAAAAATCCTCTAAAAAACTAGCATATGAGATATTGAAAAGCGAGACAGCAAATAAAATATTTCTTAATTTTCTTAGAAAACCAAATAGTGAAGCAGAAGTAAGCGAATTAGTATATCCGCCGAAGAAAAACAGACCTCATAAAAAGAAGCCAAGACCGATAGTTTGCATTTATACCAACGTATTTGAACAACTTAACTGGATGTATAGAAAAACATACACTAAACCAATAATGAAGATAGTTCATGATAAAAAACAACTATCTAATCTAACTAAACAAGTATATGTGGCAACTGCCAAACCATTCTATTTATTTTTAGAGTGTAAAGAAAATAAACTTCTCACAGTTTCTGGAGAAGCCTTTCTTGATTCATTTTTATCAAACGAATATGTTATTAATCGAATGCTTAAAGAAAAACACAATTATATACATTCATGTATTACGGCGTTAAGAGAGTATATGCTTTTTAGAAAATTTATTGAGATATTCGAATTGATATTTAAAGATTTTTCAATAGAAGAGATAGTGGATAATTATATCGAACTTGCAGAAAGAAAAGATTTACCTATAAATGAGAATATTTATTGGACATATTTTAATATCTATACAAATGAAAAAGCTTTCTGGCAGATAAATAAAAAATTTGAAATTAATGAATATTCTTTATGGTGGTATACTCTTGAAAAAATGTTATTAAGCGATAAGATTAAACAGGATGAAATGAAAAAGATAATATTGAAGATGTATGAACGAGGTAAACAAAAATGAAACTATTGTTATTAAATGGTAATGGGATTCATCTAAGTGTAAACAACTCAAGACTACACATTAAAGATGGAAGATTTTCAACTACTGATGAGCCTGAGGAGTATGTGTTTTCTCCTAAACGTATTGATGTCGATAATGTGGTGATATATGGGAAAAACGGTGAATTATCGATAGATGCTATAAGGTGGCTAATCAAACATAACGTACAGATTACTATTCTTAATTGGGATGGAAAACTCTTGACTACTATGTTGCCTCCTGAAAGTGTTCAAGTAAAGACCAAATTTGCGCAGTATCATTCATATTCTGACAATAGTTTACGTGTGGAATTGGCTAAAAAGATAATTGAAGCCAAATTTGCGCGCACTCAAACGGTCTTAGATTGGCTAAAATCACGATATCCCGCGGTTATTAATGACTTCTCAAAAGACCATGAAATGCTCAAAAAAACACGCACAATAAGCGAAATAATGATGGTAGAAGGACGAGTGGCAAGTCATTATTGGCAACAGATAAGAAAGATTATGCCAAAAAAACTCGAATTTACCACAAGAGAATATCAGAAAAAACCATGGGGAGCAGGGGATCAACTAAACTGTATGCTAAACTATGGATATGCGATATTAGAAGCAGAATGCATGAGAGCAATAAATAGTTCGGGATTAGATGTTCATGTAGGGTTCATGCACGAAATGACTATTGGAAAAAACAGCTTAGCATACGATATGCAAGAACCATTCAGATTCCTAATAGATTTGGCAATTATTGGTTTAGTTGAAAAAGATTGTATGGAAAAAAAGGACTTTATACGTACAGAGAACTTCAATTTGCGATTAAGACCATCTGGCGCAAGAAAATTGGTTACGGAAATCAATGAACAATTCAATAAAAAAATCGAATATAACGGAAAACAATGCTTATGGAGTTATGTTTTATTGATTAAAACTCGAGAATTAGCGCAATATTTACTCGGAATGAAGAAAAATATCGATTTTATAAGTCCGAGTATCCCTCTTGAACGTGTTGATAACGAAGAAATGCGAGAAAAAATACTTAAAATCTCGTACAGTCAATGGGAGAGATTAGGGTTCTCCAAGGGCACTTTGTTTTATATGAAGAAAAACGCTAAACAAAACAAGCCATTCTCGATAAACAAGCATGTGCAAGAACGGTTGAAAACATATCCATTAGTTGAGATAGTGGAGAAAATGAAAAATAGTTGAAAAATAGTTTAAATCAATATTTTAGCTAAAGTAGCAAGTATTTGTACATATTGATCTGATTGACTTGTTGATATGGATGTCTTTTGTTGTAAAGCTCGAAGTTGCTCTTGATATGCTAATATTTCTTGAGTGTCCTGTTTCATTGACATAATATTGTTTTTTAGTGTAGCTTGTGCATCTCTAATAACTTTCTTTTCTCCATACGTGTTATATCCTATGGTTTGTAAGTCTTGCTCATTTTGTATTACGAAATTGTAGTGATCCTGTAAGTGATTTAAACGTAAATTATAATAACTGATGTATTCATTGACAATGCTTATACGCTCATCTACACTTATAGATTTAAGATTGTACTGTCCCATTAAAGCATTCATCTCATTAGTGTCGGTTTCGTAAGTATCTAAATATTTTTGATACTCTTGATTAATTGTGTCATAGTGCTGTTTTCTTTCATTCTGGGGTGCTACAATAAATATGTTGATGAGAACAATCCCTACTATTACACATCCGATAACTGTCCAAAAATTCCAAAAACCTTCTCCTTTAATATTCATGACATATACCTCATTACACCATTAATGGTGTATTATATTCATATATAAATGTTACTCTATTTTTGGTGTAATGAGCACCGTAGTACCAATCCAAAACAAGAAGGTCTATGACAAGATACGCGCCATATCAAACCAATACAGATTCAGAATTCTCGAACTAACAGAAAACAAGACAATGAACATCTCAGAAATAAGCAAAGAACTAAAACTAAGCTACACAAAATGCGCAGACTACATACACATCTTAGAAAAAGAAAATCTAATTCTAAAACACAAAGAAGGAAAAGAAGTATTCATAAGCAGTAAGATAAAAATACAAAGAGAAAAAATAGAGTTTATTTGATAAAAATACTTAGTTCAAAAAAGGCTTTGTACTTAATTAACACCCAGATAATACAAGAGTTATTCGTTAAAATAAACGGAAAATATATAATGATTGACTACTTAAGCAGTTATGATGAATAGGGTTGATGAGTTAATTTCCAAATTAAGAGAATATAATCAAGAAGAATTGTTTTTATGGACTCAAGTAGTCTCAATTCATCCAAATAATCAATTATATCAATATAGATTTGAATTATTATGTGCCACCCTATTATCTATAAAAGCCGACACTTTCAAGAATAACGCTATTTCCAGAGATTCGTTTCAGGAAATTATAAGTTTATTTGATAAAGAGTACGCTGACACTTTTACTATGGTTGAGGATTGGATTCCTTATTCTTTATTCAAATCGATTCCGTTAATAATTAATAAAAAAGAATATTATTTCTTAACCGGATCATTCGAGAATAGTTACGAACAATACCAAAAATATATAAGATATTTCTTAGAAAGCTCACTAAAAAATCAATTTGAGCAAATAAACTTTAAGATATTAAATTCTTTAGTATTTCAAACTAAAATAATTAATACTGTATTAATTAAGGATGAGTCTACACAAAAGCAAGAGTCAATTTATGTCCCATCTGTAGAATTTATTGAAGAGCTAAAAGATCTGTTTATTACTGAAAAAGAAGATGTTTTCTTAACGATTGCTGATTTCGATGAGGATATTGAAAAGATTAAGAAAAAGCTATTTGAATTTACATTATATAATAAAGCAAAAATAAAATTGAATGAAAATTACTATTGGATTTTTCCGCAGGAACACTTAACTTCTTTTGTTGACCTAACAAACACTCTATTGGTAGAAAAAGATTTAATTGAACTTACTACTATTTTTAAAAAACAATTATTATTTAAATCAGCAGAATTTTTTCAGGAGTCCGAATTTGAGATCAATATATTAAATAAAGAAAAAAAGTCTTTAATTGAAAATATAGACTTTTGTGCTTGTGTAGATTACGATAAAATTTTTCTAATTAAATGCACAAATGTATCTAAAGATACAAATTTGAGCAATGAAATAGAAACTGCGACAAAATCTTTAGAACTATTAGAAAAAACCATTATAGAGAGTGGAGAATTTTTAGTGTTTAATAAAAATCTTATCCCGCTAAAAGAATTAGACTTAGAGCTCATAAAAATAATAGTTCATGAAAATACTCATGACGGGTATTATGCATCAATAGCTGATATTTCTGGGAATAATTTAGTCATATCATTCTCTGAATATATTGCATTATTGGAAACTTTTGAATCCGGCATAGATTTATTTAGATTTGTAAGAGATGATACTGCATTGAGGGATAAAATTCATACAGCAGATTACTTAGATAGAATTCCGTATTATCTAAAGAATAATTTATCTTATCCAATTTCCATTGATCAGATAGGATTCCTTATAATTTCACCTCATGAATGGTTAGATTATTATTATGATAAAATGTATGATCTTTACGTTAATAATAAAAAGCGGAAAATAGAGCTATTATACGGGAAGAATTTCAATAAAATAAAGAAAGTTTCAGAAAGTATTTATGAATTTATAGACACTGTGTCATATAGCGGTGGCGCATTGATAGAAAATTCATTTTTGGGCGATATAATAATACAATATCCTGAAAGTCATGGATTGTCTCACGATTCAATAGAATCGTTTTCTAATTTTCTGAGTCCGTTAATTTATACTAATATAGGGAAGATGAGTAATAAACTGAAAACTATTTTAGCTGAAAAGAATAATACTTATCAAAAATATATTATCTCATTATATCCTGCGGAGTTGATATTAAAAAACAAAAAATATGCGTTTTTAGAGAATTATATAGTACAGCTGAATAAAGATAAACCTATACATTTCAAAACTGGAATAATCTCCGGAAATATTCTAAAAACTGCTATTACTTATGATTTCAACAACTTCCCCCAATTATTCGCTTCCAATAATAATGAGGGAGAAAGAAAAATCATTGAAATGTATCTAAATAATATCTTTTCTTATTTGAATATTCAGAACCCTCAAAACACTATTAAATTATTAATTGATGAATTTATACCCTTATCAAAAAAGGGCTTTTCATATGATGTAATTAGTGTAGAAAATGAAAAATTAAACGAATATTATCGCCCAATCACCGACACTAATTCTGATATTATGAAAGTGAATAGATTATTAGTTCAATTTATCAAAGATAACAATATTAAACCCGGAGTTTATGAAGATGAAAACGCAAATAAAATAAATGAATTGGTTTTTGATTATTTAAAAAGTCAGATAGAAGAATATATTTCCGGTCTAAGTTTCACAAATATTTTCTTTATATATGATCAAATAGAAATGTGCGAAGGCGAAAGAACAAGGCATAATTTGAAGTTGAAGATAGATTCTCAAAAGTACATCAAATACGACTTAAAAGAGTATGATCTTAAAAAATCGAACGAGTTTAGTGGTGTTTCTACATCAGCTAAACTACTTTTACTACATTTTTTAAAATTAAGCCCCAATGGTACAAAAAGAATAACCCATACTGATTGGACATACCTCTTAGCACTAATGATTGTACATCAAGATGGTAGTTTAATACATGATTATATAAAACACAAAATACAAGAAAATAAAATAGAAATTACTGACCTATATGAATTCAGAGATGTAAAGGGTAATAGTATTTTTAATATGCGAGCGTTTTTAGAAGATGAATCTCAAAGAAGAACAGGAAAAGACGATACAGATAGATTAGATCTAAAAACTATTTTTGAAAAAAACATTCCATTGATAAATGAACAATTTAATAATTTCTATCAATTCACTTTCGACGATATAATTAATTTTTTGATGATATTAGGGCAATCAAATATACCTAACAAATATTATCCTATGACGCTAATTGAATTAGATGCTCTTTCGAGATATGTTAATAATATTGATGAGAATTTATCTTATGAAAAAATAGAAAAGTTAGTGAATTTTCTATCAATATCAAAATCAGATTTAAATGAAATAAACTTAATGCCACTAACACTGTCTACGCATCAAAAAAGACCTACATTATGTCCATTAGTATTTATTGACAAAGAAATACTTTTTGGTAACGAACTCTGTATTCGCGCAGCTCTTTTTTGGACTAATCAAATTTCTAAAGGTGTTTTACCCTACAAAACTAATTCTACAGCAATAATTACAGTTTTAAAAAAATACTATAAAGAAATTGATGATCTATTGGAAGATATAGCAATAGAGAGTTCTAAGTCCATTTTAGGCAACCAAAATGTTGTTGGAAATCTTAAGGAATATAGTACTATAAATATAACTAAAGATGGAGAAATAGTAGAAGGTGAAATAGATATATTGGCTGTTAATAAGGATACTAAAAAAATAATATTGTTAGATGCTAAACACACTATTAAAAAATTAACACCTTACGGAAACTTCCAAGAATTTGATAAATTCTTTTTGGATAAAAAGTCTTATTTAACGAAATTAAATAAAAAAGAACAGTTTGTGAATAACTACAAAACTGAGATACTGGATTATTTTAAAGTAACTGATAAAATGGGTTGGAGTATAAAAAAAGGATTTGTAATTGATACCCTTATTCCATCCTTTCATTATTTTGAGAATAATGCTGATTTTGTACTTATTGATAAATTAAAAAATTATTTGATAACATAATTTGTTATAAAAAAATTAATTTTGTAGACTGAATCTTGATTTTGTCTGTATTAATTCTTCTAATTTTTTCTTGTTTATTAGAATGACTTCTTCACTTCGCATAAAAGGTGTTTCTTCTATATCTTGAAGGGTAACTATGCATGCTTTTATGGTTATTTCTGGTCTTTGTAGCATATTTCTTAGTTTATTTCTGGCGCTAACTACTTTATTGACTGATTCATCAGATATGGGAACTCCTGTTTTGCAACTGATAATGTATAATTCACAGGTTCTATCGTCATAAGCTAAGATATCAGCAGATATTGTTGTTATTTCACCTTCTTTGATATTATCATTATTCTCTAACCATATTGCTTGTAATCCACCGCAATTTAGTAGTCTTGATATTTCCAATTCGAATCTTTTTTGTGGTCTTTGTTTTCCTGCATCTTGAGAAGGTTGTAAAATGCTTTTTTGAAAATTTTCAGGATTCCTAAATACACTGTACGCTTCTTGAAGAATTGAAGTATACACGTTACTTTTTGCTAAAACATCTCTTGTTCTTAAATTTTTAGAGCATAATATTATTCCTAAGTCTGTATCATAAATATCTACTAAAACAGTATTATATTCTGTGAAGAGATCGATAGTGGCGGGTATGGTACATAATGTCTTTGCGCTCGTTTGTTTGAAGATTTGTTTAATATAATGTTCTTTGTTATTCGTATCATAATATTCTTTAATGTTAAAAAATCTGATTGAGTATAGGAAATCTTCTTGAAGTAAATCAGATTCTATTTGAAGAGTGCATTCTGTTTTGGATTTAAGTTGTAACTCTCCATTCATTTTTATAGGCAACCTGAGGTATATGGTTTCATCGATGTTTTGTATTCCTATCCCTATTTTTTCTTTTGATAGTGCATAAAAACTGTCTGTTCCAAAAGAATAGATACCTTTCATAAAGTCACTATCTGAATTTTGATGGTTTTTTCCGCGTAATTCACATTGGAAATGTCCATTTTCATAAGTCCTATAAAAATTAAATTTAAGTTTATCATAATCAAAACTTATCGTAACGGGTATTTTTTCCTTATTGATAAGAGTTCCATTTTGTAATTCTGAAAAGAATCTATCTAATTTAGGTTCAATAATAATATAACTTTGGATAAATAATATGTTGTTTTTTTGTTCGATAAAATCTGAAGATGCCTTTTCAACAAATTGGATGTGTGATGCTAAATGAATAAGTTTACCTTCCTTAAGAAAACATAATGATCTAATCTCTAAATACTTCAGATTTTTACCATACCTTTCTAAAATTTCGTTAAGTTCATACATCAACATGCCTCTTTCTATTTCTTAGTTCTTGGAGCAGAAACTTTAGTTTTTTCGGCCTCTTTTTTTAGAGCATCTCCATATTTTGCTTTTAAAATATCTCTAATGTCTTCCATCACTATAACTAAGCTTTCTAAACGATTATCTATATCGTCTAATGTTGCACCTTTCTTTAAATCTCGCATATCCATATTAATCACCTGTTGTTAATAGAGAATCTTGATTAGGGCTATAAATTTTGTGGATATGTGTATTAAATACTGAGAACATTTGTGAGGGCAATGTTTAAGCAACATTTATAAATATTATAGTATATTTTTAGAATTAGAAAGTTGTTGGAGGTATAAAAATGGTAGGATATAAAACTGTCTTAAACTGGATTGGTGCAACGTGTATTGCTATTGGTGTACTCTGGATAGTTATCGCATTATTAATGGGAGCAGAAACTTCATCAATACTCACAGGAATTCCGTTCGTGGTGGTGGGCGTGGCGATATTCCTTATTAGGAAATATTTAACTTAAGATAATATGGCTATGTCGTTAAGTCTATTGACGGAGTAATTTTTTACTCTGAAGATTTGAGTAGTATAGCCTATTAAAAGAATTAAATTTAAATACTAATATAGTTATAGGTAGTTGTGGGGGGATTAATATAAGAACATCTATAATGTTCGTATATACACTAATAAATGAAGACTAATGCTCTTTTTATATTGATTGTTGCAATGACATTGACAATTGTTTGCACGAGTGTAGTTGTAGCGACAAATCAGTGTCAAGTAGCTTGGCCTCAATTTGGAGTTGTCAGTTGTCAAATCGATACTAATTCTCAACCATCATATCCTTCTATTCAATACACTCTTAGAGAAAAAGACGCTGTAGCAACATATCAATGTTCAGGTCGCTGTGACATCGAGAATAAAGGAAGTATAGAGAACAATCTTGTTTGCGGTACGCTTCAAGCCAGAAATTGGGCTGTGTATAGAAGCGGTAATAAGATTGCTGATTCAGGTGGTTTTTTCGGTGGAGGGTATGATAGTTTTCCTATACAATTTAATGATGAAGATAGCATCATGGTGCAATCTTGGTGTTCAATATTAAGTATACCTTCTTCTAAGCCTCAAGCAAGTTCAACCTTGACTCTTAAAGTATGGCAGAAATATTTATATGAATCGACACCTGATTGGCCTGAACACAAGATAGAGTCTTCTTCGAATTGTGCACCACAAACATGGATATCTACTTATTTAAACCAAGGTGTCTCTTCTGGATCTGTTCCTTCGTCTTGGGTAGATAGCACGGGTTCTACCAAAGATTCTTTATCATCTCATCCAAACGTGCAATATAATCTACAAAATTTACCGAGTGTGATGCCAATAAATACAGATTATTCTTATTTCTACAAATGGATACCTGTTCTTGATATCAATATAGTCTATGATAAAAAAGGTGAAATTTCAGGATATTGTGGTGGTTCAACAGGCAATAGAAAACTTTTTTCATACTCAGAAATTACCACCTTTGGTGGAAGCTGTTATCTCATACCATCCTCTGTAAAGAAAAATGCAGAGTGTTGCTCAAATGAGGATTGTAGTAGATGGAATCCCTCTAAACCAGTTTGTGATACAAATACATTTATCTGTAGCGATCAAAAACCATGTAATTCAGACATAGAATGTCAAGTTCCAGGTCAAACCTCGGCATGTTCAAATAAACAAGAAACAAATTGGAAATGCGATTTGTCACAAAAATGGCATCCATATGCTGGAACGTGTGTAAAAAGCACTATAACTGTGGCTTGCTGTTCAGATAATGAATGTGGAATTGATCAATATTGTAATAAGGAAAAGGGTTGTCTGGATAAATATGATCTTGTGGACTGTCCTCAAGGTAAATGGTGCTTAGGCGGAGGAAGATATACGCCTCAAACTTGTCAACTTGATAAAAAAACATGTCCTTCACCAGATCCATTAATAGGTGATTGTAAAGATATTTGCGAAATAAACAAAAATAGATCGAATAATACCCCAAGCAATTCATTCTCACAATTAAAATCTCCAACAGGATTTGAGATACCCGCAATTGATATTGAATCCATTGAAAACACTCGACAAGGATACTGTAATTCAGTATCTCCAATTTTACAAGGAGCAAGTACAATTGCATCGTTTATACCTGTCCCGATTATACAAGGAATCGCCGTAGGGGCAAGTGCAACAGATGGTGCGGTTTGTGCTTCCTCGATTAAAGAAGCAATCTCAAATATTAATGTATTATTGAAATAAAATGAAATGCACAAATTGTAAAAAAGATATTGAAGGAAAAGCCAAATTCTGTCCTCACTGCGGAACAGAAATCATACAAGATGATAGAATTGAAAAAAAATATGTTAATTCAGGATATCTCAGATTATGGGGATATAAATTAAACAAGCAATTTTGGATTAATCTCGTCTTAGTATTTTTTTCATTCTTGTTAATACCTGTAATATTCACGTTAGGATATCTCATAAAGATCCTTCATAGTTCGCTTGGAAAGAAGCTTCCAGATTTTGATAGTATAACTATGCAATTAAAGAATGGTTTCAGCGCATTATTTATTATCTTGACATATTTCTTTATTCCATTCATATTATCAATTCTCGTAGTATCATCAATAGGACTAAAGGAAGGGATAAAAAATTTGTATGCCATAAATCTTTTCGTATTCATAAGCTCGGGTGTTTTAGGGATTATCGCAATAATCTTAGTACTTATAGCTTCATTTATCTTACCAATAGCATTAACAAATTTTGCACATACTAAAAAAATTGGGTCTGCGTTCCACTATAAATCGATATTCAAATTAATCTTTGAAGGATTTAGCAACTACTTTGCAATATTCTTTTTTGGTATTGTAATCTCTCTAATAATAACATGGATAATGAAATACATAGAATCAATTCTACTCCCATTATCTACGATAGGTCTTATTATCTTTTTATTGTTAAGTAGCTTTATTTGGACGTATGTTGTGTTAATATGGGCAAGAATGTACAATAAATTCTATATTTCTATTAAAGAAAAAAATTAACATCATAATAAATAAAAGAAAAACACTACGTTTCTACTCTTAAAAATATAGATTCATTGGTGGAATTGTAAAATATACTCAAGTTAAGATTTGTTGTGACATTAATAGGTATAGGAGCTGTTTCCGAAATATTCTTAGTAAAAACTGGCACAAAAACTATCTGTGCTGTAGGTGGTGGGTGTAAAAAGGTATCTATTAAACCAAAATCATACCATATTATTACATAAGAATTATATGATTGCGAGAGTAACCTATCCTTGGAAATAGAGATGTATGTAGGAGATCCCCTATATTGGTCGCCGGTTTTGTTTACTAATAAATTATCCTGATTAGAATAATATATTTCTCTAACAGCCGGCTTGTATATCCCATATGCATACACTTTTGCATAAACATCTGTCTGATTCAAATAATAAAAGGAATTATCAAATTCCACACTGAACCCTGAATTCAAATATATCAAAGTAATTACAAATATATACGCAGACAGAATAATAAAAGGTATCGCTAAAACCCAAAAGACAATCCTATACCATTTAGTCGTTTGCTGACGAGTAGCAAAGAAATAAATAATAAATAACATAAGTAAACAAAAAGTCCACCACATAGATCTCTCTGAAAACACCATAAAATTGAATAATAACACTATTCCTACAAAACAAACAAGAACATTACGAATAATTATTTCAGATGGAGCACCAAATATGAATCTTTTCAACTCCTTTAACCAAAAAACAGTATTTTCAGGAATATCCTCCCTATTTTTTCCATGATGCGCTACTCGGATAATTAGAAAAGATACGCAAGCAAGCAGATAAAAAATCAATATTAGTATTATAATTAATACAAAATTAGCGACAGATGAAACAATATTCTCTGCTAATGGGTGCTTATTACTTAAAGTCTCATATACATTCCAGAATAAGTAAATCAAAGAAGAAACTGCAGTGATAAATGCGAGTAATTTATCATAAGAAGGATCTTTGCCCTTTCTTCCGCTATCTTTATCTTCTTTTTTTGATCCTGTTTTGGTAACGGTTTTCAAAGTACCCGCATTTTGAGTATTAGAAGAGTAATCCGAAATCGCAGGCGTATTTTTAATAGCCTGTATTTCAGAAATATTGAGTGAGTTTTCGTCAGTTGTCATTTTATCTACCTGTAGCGCTGTTTTCTTCATATAGTTCATAGAAAAACCATATTAACATGCTTATCGCTAATATTGCTCCAGCAATCAAACAAAATAGTAAACTGTCATTAAAATAATAAAAATCCCAACCAGTGCTAAATGCGATTATACTAAAGCCTGCGAAAGCTAGACCTATAAGAAATAATGGTATTTGAATTTTAAAGTGCGCTGTAATCTTCAATGTAAACACCCAACATTGTATTATATACATACTTCTTTAAAAATCTATTTATAAAAAGAAGAAATTATTTAATAGTATTTTATTTGAATGTTTTCACCATTTTTAATAATTTCAGGATTACTACCTGTAGGGATATTGACGATAATATTTTGTCCATTCACAGAAATGCTTCTAATTGGCGTTTTAGGAAGCACAGTTATATTATGCCCCATGCCATTAATATTTAAGTCAATTTCATTTGCATCAGAAATTTCTTGAACGTGATTTATTCCGTTTATATCTATCTCTTTAACAATATCAGAATTTCCACCCGATTTAGTATTGAGTTTATTTTCATAAGAGCATCCTGTAAGAAATAAAACACAACAAATTATTATTAATAGATATGATTGAAATTGTTTCATTGATATCACTTCGATAAAAAGATAAGACAAATCGCTTTATAAATCTGTTTATAAATGCGTCCCCTTTTCACACGTTATATATATCCCCTCATTTTAAGTTTAATCTGTTGTATTTTAGAACGTGTTTAGGATTACTCGGCCTAATTTCAGAAAACCATTTCTTAGTCATTTCTATGCCGCGTATAGATAATTTGTGCTCTGGAAAATTGTGTCGGAGTGGTCTAAACCTTTTTTCATATGTAACCCTGAACCCTAATCTCAAAATTATTTTTTTCAGTTGTTTCATAAATTCTTCACATATTGATACCATTTCTATTCTCGGGTATAGTTTATGATTTTTATGTTCAAGGTATATACACCCATCTGTATCAAAAAATCCTCTCAAAAAACTTCTCGAAAATTCATCATTTTCAGCAATAGTCAAGGGAAGTAAGAAAATTCTTTTAGGTCCTAATGGCAATCCTAAATTATGGTGTTTGAAATCCACTAATTCATCTGACCATATCTGGAATCCGTATACTTTTGTGCTTGGCATTTCCCTTAGACGCACATCAATATTGTATAATTTTTTATATAATGGCTTTATTCTTATTTTGTAATGTAACTTATCATCAATCATATGCCCACGTAGTGAATAAAAACCTTTACCATTATAAAAGTTCATACTACCATCTCCCAAATGTAACCCGACCTCCTCAGCCAAATCTTCAGTCATTACTTGTGGAAAAAATATTTTATTGTCTTTCATCTTAAACACCTCCAAAGTTTTCATCTTAACAAACTTTGGAGCAGAAAAAACAGAATTCAAGAATTATTTAAATACCTGTGGCTGCATGTCCAGTGAACAAAACTATATAAATAACAACAAATTCACGAAAATTAATGACAAAGCTGAAAATCCTTGAAAAGACCACTGATGCA
>Ga0208373_1002144_pt1 | contig 22903 bp, 18 predicted proteins | sample RifOxyC2_FD_184036 | JGI IMG/M metagenome (GOLD analysis project Ga0208373, IMG submission 184036) | Soil microbial communities from Rifle, Colorado - Rifle Oxygen_injection C2 (SPAdes) | ecosystem: Environmental > Terrestrial > Deep subsurface > Rock core/Sediment | place: Rifle, Colorado... | reverse complement strand
AATGGTCAATGTAATGATTAATATTTTAGATTATGAACTGTTTGAAAAATATATTAAAGAAAAAGTAAAGTAAAATATTGAGTTTTTAAGTTATTTTTATGATTTTATCTCAAATTACAAAACATTTTGTGCAAGAAGCTTTGAAACGAAAAATCTTGAATATTAATGATTTGCAAAAGTTAAAGAATGAATTTTCGAGCAAGTACAAAATTAAAAGTCTGCTTAATCGGGAGTTAATTTTAGCGTATAAAAAAATTGTTCAAGAAAAGTCAGATTTAAAAAGTTTATCTTTTGAAAGAGTGATTCGTAAAAGATCAGTGCGTACTGAATCTGGTATCACTTCCGTCACAATTGTTACTAAACCTTATGCCTGTCCCGGTAAATGCGTGTTTTGTCCTACTGAAAAAGGCATTCCTAAGAGTTATGCCTCGAATGAGCCTGGTATTATGAGGGCAATTTTGAACGATTTTGACCCGAAACGCCAGGTAAAGAACAGATTACAGGCTTATATCGGTAATGGACATACGGCTGATAAGGTGGAAATGATTATTTTGGGAGGCACTTTTTCGTTTTATCCACATCGATATCAAACGGACTTTGTGAGAAAAATGTATGAAGCCCTGAATGAGGGGTTAGGAGCTAAAATGAAAGATGAAAAATGTAAAATTGAAAATGTAGGCTCTAAAATGGCGAAAACATTGCAAAAAGCACAGGCCTTAAATGAAAAAGCAGAGCATAGATGTGTAGGGTTATCAGTGGAAACTCGACCTGATTATATTACCGAGAAAGAGCTTTTAAGATTTAGGAAATTAGGAGTAACCCGTATTGAAATTGGTGTTCAGCATACTGTGGATAGGATTTTAACTTTTAATAAAAGAGGGCATGATATTGGGGCGGTTAAAGATGCGATGAGATTGATGAAAGACGCTGGTTTCAAAATCACTTCCCATTTGATGCCTAATTTGCCGGGAGCAACTATTACTGAAGATTATCAAATGTTTTTGGATGTTTTCAATGATCCAGATTTAAGAACTGATTGGTTGAAAATTTATCCTTGCAGCGTGGTGCCTTTTTCTGAATTGGAACAGTGGTTTAAGCAAGGCAGGTATCAGTCTTATGAACAACAAGATTTGATTGATTTATTAATTAGGGTGAAGCAAATTGTACCGCTATATATTCGTATTACCAGATTAATTCGCGATATTCCTGATACTAGCATTTTGAGTAGCGCTAGCGTATCTAATTTAAGGCAAGAAATTCATCAAATTATTAGTAAAAATCAATCGAAATTTCAAATGTGCCAATGTATCAGGTGTAGGGAAATCAGATCAGCTGAAGTTAATTTAGCAAAAACTGAATTAAATATTTTGGAATATGAGGCTCAAGGAGGAAAAGAGTTTTTTATCAGTATTGATGATATGAGTCAAAATAAGTTATGCGCTAATTTGCGCCTTAGATTCCCTTCTCAGTATTTTTCCAGACAAAAGCATTTTATTAAGGAATTGGAAGGAGCGGCTTTGATACGAGAGTTACATGTGTTTGGTAATGAAAGTAGCATTGGCAGCAATCAAAGAGGATTGGCACAACATAAAGGTTTTGGAGGACAGCTTTTGCAACAAGCTGAGTTAAAGGCAAAACAGGCTGGTTTCTCAAAAATTGCCGTTATTAGCGGTATCGGGGTGCGAGAATATTATCGAAAAAATGGTTACCACTTGGAGGGTAGTTATATGTTGAAAGTTTTGCGTAAATCATAATTTTTTTATTCGGTCTTTTTCTTTGCTATAAATAAAATATAGCCGACTATATAATAAAACTATGCCTAATAAAAATAAAATAGTAAATATTTGTAGTTTAAAAATAATGATCTCAGCTATCGCCACTATTAGGCCCAAAACACTCATAATCAAAGAAGCTAGCCAGATTTGACCCATTTTGTTTTTTTCCGCTAGCGTGATACTGAACAATCTTTCGTTTACTAAAGTAAAAATATAAATAATTACTAAAGAAGTATAAGGTAGAATGATGTAAAAAAATGGATGATTTGGGGTGACATAAGTAATGACATACTTAATGACAAAGGGGTGAATTGCTAATAAGCTAAATATTAAAATAAAACCAAGAATAAGCAACACACTTCTGTAGGGAGTCATTCGTTCGATTCTTCTGACCATTGGCACATTGGCGATGCTTTCCATAATTTGCCTGATTTGTTTTATATCTTGAATTTTGGCGTAGATTTTAATTTCTGCTTCTGATTTTTGTAGCAAACTTTCTGTGCCTAATATTTTCGTTATATTAATATCTAATTCTTTAAAAATTTTTAAACAATCAATACATACGCCAACAGAGTTATCGATAATTATTTTAAATTTCACATTATATTCATGAATTTTACTTTTATTGATTTGATCAATAACTTCATTTGGATTTAATTTTCCCTCGCCGATTGCAATATATAGATCTTCTAAACTGCTATATGGAGAGCTGTTGAGAAATTTTTTAAAGGTAGAGCTGGATATGCTGGCTAAATTAAGGCCTTTGCTTAGATATAGTTCCTTTTGGAATCTTTCTTTGCCCATTAAAATTTGTTTTTCTTTTGATTCTTGATTTATGGCCTCTTTTATTTTACGTTTTGCTAAACTTGTTTGAGTGTAGTCAAGCCATGTGCTACTGGGATGATTTTCTTTGTTGGTGATGATTTTTACTGTGTCTCCTGATTTAAGGGTGGTATTGATGTTGACTTCAAAATCATTAATTTCTGCTTTTTCAGCATGATCACCTATAGCAGAATGGATGGCATAGGCTAAATCAATACAGGTGGCGTTTTTCGGTAAATCAATTACGTCGCCATTGGGAGTGAATACAAAAATTCTATCTTGAAAAATATCGAATTTAAGTTGTTCAATTATTTTGGAATGAGGATCACTGAATTGTTTTTTTAATTCTAATATTTTTGTGGCCCATTGTTTTTTGGATTTGTGGGCAATCGATAAATCTTTATCATGTCCATATGAATAAAAATAATGAGCCGCTATGCCATATTCCGCTTCTAAGTGCATGCTTAAAGTTCTGATTTGAAATTCAGTGGGCAGCCCATGTAGACCAAAGACAGCGGTGTGAAGGCTCTGATAGCCATTAGCTTTTGGCAGGGCAATATAATCCTTGATCTTATATGGTTTTGGGGTGAATAAATTATGGATAATGCCAAGCATTTTATAGCAGTCAGGAACTGTTTCGCAAATTACCCTAACTCCAATTAGATCAGATATGCCCCTGAAACTATAATTTTTTCTTTGTAGTTTTTTGTAAATAGAGTAGGTATTTTTTTGTCGGCCCTGGAGGTCCACAATTTTGATGTGTTGTTTTTTTGTCGCTTCATTAATTTTTTTTATGGTTTTTTGTAGATAGAAATTAGAGTTTTTTTGGTTTTCGTTCAATTTAGCGACAATAGAGTTATATTGTTGCGGTTGTAAAGTTTTAAAGCATAAATCCTCTAATTCGTTTTTTAATTCCCATACGTTTAATAAATTGGCGATTGGTACATAGATTTCCATCGTTTCTTTAGCAATTCTTAGCACTTTTTCAGGTTTGTCAATGTAATCGATGGTATGCATATTATGCAATCTATCTGCTAGTTTGATTAAAATTACTCTAATGTCTTTAGCGCTGTGGATGAGAAGTTTTTTTAAAGATTCAATTTGCCTTTCGGCCATGTTATTGCGGTAATGGACTTTTGATAATTTGGTGATGCCTTTGACCAAGAACCCCACTTCTTCGCCGAATTGTTTTTTAATAACTGATAAATTGATAGTGGTGTCTTCAGGAACATCATGTAGTAAAGCGGCAATAATAGTATCTTCATCGACGTGCAAAGTCGTAAGATTTAAGGCGGTTTCCAGGGGATGGGAAATGTAATCTTCTCCTGATTTGCGTTTTTGCCCGAAGTGAGCTAATTGAGCAAATTTATAAGCACGTTTAATCTTCTCCTCATTACAGTTGGGATTATATTTTTTGATGCGGTCGATAAGAGCGGTGATCGTTGACATAGAATCATTGTATGAGTCAAATTTATCTTATACCAAAAAGATAGGCTTAAAACAAGTTTTATTGGCTGAATAAAAATCAAATTTCTGATATAATTAAAAGATTTTATATTTTATGTTCTATTTGTGACGATAGTAACTAAGATCAAAAAGGCCTGGCAAACGATACCTATGATTATGAGTAAAATTAATTATGCCCATACTTTTAAGTATGTTTTCACTTCTGCCGTGATATTTTGTCTGATTTTTTTAGGGTTGTATGGTAAAACCTATTTTGAAGTTTTTTCTTGGAGAGTTGAACAGGCATTGGGATTAAATGAGACTTTGGCGGTTGAATCGGATCAGGAAATTCTCAAATCAAATAATGCTTTATTGCAGATTAATAAGATTGATCCGCAAAAAAATATTAATTTAGCTGATTTACATTTAATTCTTGCCCCGCCTGATAATAGAGTGATTCTGCCTAAAGTTTATAAAAATTTTCCGATCGTGGAAATTGATGATGGGGCGTTAAGAGAACTCAAGGCGGATGATTTGCAAGATGCTTTGCTTAAAGGTTTAGAATCAGGTATTGTTCATTATCCTTTGACTGCTAAGCCAGGCAGTGCCGGCAATGTTGTTTTAACAGGACATAGTTCATATTATTCATGGGCGGAAGGGGATTTTAAAGATGCTTTTGCTGTGATGCATAACATGGAAATCGGAGATAAAATTATTGTTTATTATGGGCAGAAAAAATATGTATATCAAATTTTTGAGAAAAAAATTGTTGAACCTGAAGATATTGGTGTTCTTGAGCAGTTAAATGATAAACATTGGCTGACTACTATTACCTGCACGCCAATAGGAAGCAATAAAAAGCGCTTGGTTGATGTTGCTAAGCAGATTTATCCGCCTGTAGAATAATTCTGAAATTTTATATGTTATTTAATTGATCCAGGAGCTGGGCTTCTTTATCATTTTCTTCTGACTTATTTTCAGCTTCAGCTTGCTTTATGGCTTGAATTTTTTCTTTGGCTTCAGGGGCGTTAAATTTTTTCCAGGAGTCAGCATTTTTTTGATTAATATGAGACATTTCTTGCTTGTATTCTTCATCCAGTTTGCTTAATTGCTGTTTTTCGGTGATTAGGATGTTTCTCAGTCTGTCAACCTGTTCTGTGGTCATGATTGGTAGAATCTGAAACCAGTATGATGGTCATTCATTGATTCAGTTTCAATAATCAATGGTATCAAATCTGAATATTTTTCTTTGACAACATCTGGGATATTGAATTTTGCCACTTTTGGATCGTTGAATTGCGTTTGAGTAGCGCTGCTAGCGCTTGTTTGGGTCGGATTTATTACAGGATCAGCCATGTGATTTAAGTGTTAATTATAGTATTCATTATATTTTAACTTAATTTGACCAAAATTAAAAGGTTAAATAGCTAGAAATTGATTTTCCAAGCTAGCGGCGATGCTGGCAATTTGAGCTAAAGTGTAATAAATTTTTTTTAAGTGTTCAGGCTGTATGTCTTCTTGATTGGCATTGTTATAAACCAAAATTTCATGGAAACAGAGCTTGGAAAAGCTCATTCCTTTGGAATTTAAATTTTCTTTGTCATTTTTTCGATCATTTAAACGAAAAAACCCGCCAATCGGCTCATTATTGACCAAATAAATTACCGGTTCAGCAATAAATTGTTTATACCTATCGACAGTTTGGATACCTTCCTGAATAATTACTTTGTGGATTTTTTGACTACCTTTGCCTACACTTAATTTATTTCTTTGTTTCCGATTCATATTTAAAAATTCTTGCACACTATTAAAGCTTTCTACTCCAATTCCATATGTTCCAGAGGCATTTTTGATAAAGATATACGGTTCTAGGTTAATGCTGTATTCGTTAAATTTTTTTTTGGTTAATTTTATAATATTATTTATAACCTCAGCAATTTGAGATACTCCTTGTTTGCTTTGGAAATCAATTTCTTCTACTAATTCAGATATGGGATAAAATAACCAAGGGTCAAGATCCAACAGCTCCGCAAATTCTGTAATTAGCTGTTGGTAAAAAATTATGTTGTTTATTTTGTTTCTTTTGAACCAGCCCAGTTGAGGGTTGGGAATGATAGGCTGGTCAATATTTAATAAAATATAAGGGATGTGATTGGAAAAATCATTATTGGAGATTATCAAATCAGGGATAAAATTAGAAATAGTGCTTAAAGTGTTTTGGCTTTTTTTTAATTTATGCAAAATCAACTGATCTTTGTCATTAATTTTGACCTGCTGTTGTTCTCCAAAGTTATCAAGATTATGTCCGATTAAGGTTTCAAAGCCAGCTTCTATTAAAATATTTTGAAGATGCAGTAAGTTTTCGAAATAAAATAAATTTTTAGTGTGAGATTCAGGAAAAATTAGGATTTTTTTTGCTTGAGAATAATGCTTGTTTAGATAGTTTTTGAAAGCTTGACTGGCTGATCTAGAATATTTAGGGCAGATATTATTCCAGCCTGCCGGAAAAATGTTTACATCAATAGCCGCGATTTTGAAGCCACTGTTCCTTAAATCTACCGAGCTATATATCAATCCTGGTAAATTTGCCGTTTTTTTAAAAAGCCAATTTTGAATTTTTTCTTCATTATCAATGAATTTTTGCTGAAAAAATTTTAACATTTTTTATCTGTTAATCTATACTTAAGATGTAAATTTATAATTATTGATGTTGAGGTGTTTGTAGGCGTGTTCGGTGACTACGCGGCCTCTGGCGGTACGTTCAATAAAGCCGATTTTGATTAGATATGGCTCATAGGCATCTTCAATAGTGTTTTCATCTTCGGATACTGCTGCGGCGATAGTATTTAAACCTACTGGTCCACCTCGAAATTTATCAATAATAGTAATTAAGATTTCTCTATCAGTTTTGTTCAGGCCAATGTTATCTATTTTTAATAATTCTAAACAGGCAGTCACAATTTGAACGTCAATAGTTTCCATGTCATTAATAATTGCTAGATCATGACAGCGTTTGAGGAGTCGATTGGCAATACGTGGAGTTTGTCGGGCGGATTTTGATAAAATTTTAGCGGCTTCGTGATTTATAGAGCATTTTAAAATGTTTGCTGATCGATTAATAATTTCTCCAATTTCTTCATCAGAATAAAAATCTAATTTTAAGATGTGTCCGAAACGATCTCTTAGCGGTGAAGATAACATGCTCATCTTAGTTGTTGCTCCGATTAAAGTGAATTGTGGAATTTTTAGCCGCATGGTTCTGGCTCCCGGGCCTTTACCAATGATAATATCGATGCGAAAATCTTCCATGGCGCTATATAATATTTCTTCGATGGTTGGTTTAAGGCGATGAATCTCATCAATAAATAATATTTCGTGCTCTTTTAAATTTGTCAAAACTGAAGCCAAATCTCCAGGTTTTTCTAGGGCCGGACCAGAAGTTATTTTGATATTAACTGCACATTCATTGGCAATAATATTGGCTAAAGTGGTTTTGCCAAGACCGGCTGCTCCATAAATTAATAAATGATCCATTGGTTCCTGTTTTTTTTTGGATGCCTTGATCGAGATTTGCAGATTATCTTTGATAGGATTTTGTCCGATGTATTCAGTCAATAATTTCGGTCGCAAATTAATTTCCTCCACTAGAATGTCAGGCGCCACTTTTTCTGAATTAGTAATTTTTTCTTTTTTTTGTCTGATTATAGTCATAATTTAATAAAAATTTAATTACTTTGTCTGTCGGGTGTGGGTAAAATTTTACTTATCCAGCATTTAATTTTATATGGCTTTGGCGCTTCGAGAAAAGTGATCTTGTCCACCGTTGAGGTTCCTTCAATTTCAATTGTTCCATAATTTAAAAAGGATATCAAATCATCAATAATGCCCTTGTTTTCGATGTTAATTTGCTTGATATCTCTGAGTACGATATCGTTGATTTTTTTATGGGTTAAAGTAATCCAATCAACATGTATGACTCGTTCGGAAGTTATGACTAGTTTGTCAAACCAGTAAATTAGAGATGTGTAGATATAGATTAAGATATTTATCATAATCAACACGCTTAAAATATGTCCGTAAGGGAGAATAGAAGCTATCGCTCCATTCATAATATATACTAAAAAATAGAACGGGGAAAAAACGATAGTGACAGTAAAAATACGTAAAATAAATGGTATGTTGTGGTGTCTATACACCTTTAAAACCACTTCATTTTCCTTCAGCCATTTAGGACGGCGAAGCAAAGTTCTTTTTAGTTGTTTAAACATATATTGATTCTACCACTGTCCACCAAAAATATCCATTGCTTCTTTTGTTTTATCAATGGGGCTTTGTTCTGAATTTTCTGCTGGCTTTTCCAAAGAGCATGTTACTTTTGCTTCAGTATCGAAAATTTGTTTGATGGCGTTTTCTAAGCTGCAGATATGAGCAGCTTTATTAAATTTTTCAAAATGGAAGGCGGTATTAAAGATCAAAGTAATATTACTATCCTTGATTTCTTTGATATTTGATTGTTTGAGGGATTGTCTAATTGCTGGAGGATCAATGAGATTCAAAATCTGTTCCCATTTATTTAAAAGATCGGAAGGAGTAAGAGGTAAAGGTGAGTCTGAAGGTCCAATTAGCGGCTGATTATTCATTATTGATTGTGGATTGCTGGTTGTTGGGTGTTGATCAGCCATTTTATTCGTTAGATTTTGCGTATTGCCATGATGGGTATTATTTTTATCTAAATTATTGGGATTTGGGGATTGGGCTTTGATGTCTGGTATTCGGTGGCAAATCTCCATTACCGCGATTTCTAATGGTAATTGAGGAATGACTGAAGAGTTGATTTTTAGTTTGGCCTGCGAGAAGATTTCAATCATGCTTAGAATTAAATTTAAATTTGATACGGAATTGGCATTAACGGCTTCGATCATTTTTTGTCGTAAATATTCAAGAAAAGTGCGAGCAAAATCATTGAGATCTAAACCTTGTTGATAAATTTGATTAATTATTGCCAATCCTTTTATAGCATTTTTGTCGATAAGGCTTTGAAATAAATTTTCAATTGCGGCGATATCACTAATTCCTAATGATTTTTTTACTTTATCTAGAGTTAAATTTCCTTCGCTACTTAACTGATCTAAAATTGAAATTGCATCTCTTAGCCCTCCTTTCACTGATTTCGCAATCTGCTCCATAGCTTCTTCTTCATAATTTAAATTTTCTTGCTCTGCAATATATTTAAGCCTGTTTACAAGTTCTGCAATTGCTATTCTATGGAAATCAAATTTTTGGCATCTTGAAATAATAGTTGCTGGGACTTTGTGCGTTTCAGTGGTGGCTAAAATGAAATAAGCATGAGCTGGTGGTTCTTCAAGAGTTTTCAGCAGTGCATTAAAAGCTTCTTTCGTTAGCATATGTACTTCATCAATTATATAAACTTTTGCTCTTGCCTGGCTTGGCGCAAATCTGATTTTTTCTCTTAAATCACGAATTTCATCAATACCACGATTTGATGCCGCATCTATTTCTATCAAGTCGACTAAAGATCCTTCTTGAGCAGATTTGCATGTGAAGCATTCATTACAGTGATGGCCAAATTCAAGCGGATTCTGACAATTAATGGATTTTGCAATTAATCTGGCAGTGGTTGTTTTTCCAGTTCCTCTTGGCCCACAAAAAAGATAGGCATGAGAAATTTTTTTTTCCTTCAAGGCATTCAGAAGCGTAGTTTTGATATGTTCTTGGCCAATCAGGTTATCAAAATCTTTCGGACGGTATTTGAGGTAGAGGGACAAGGGGGAGGGGGGAAGTGAATATAGAATAGTGTGAAAGTGTGAAGGAGGGGAGGAGGATGTAGTCGGTAGTTAGTAGTCAGTAGTCGGTTTGAACTGATTACTCATTACCGATTTCTGATTACAATTTTCTTTCTTTATCACTATATAAGATTCTATCTTTTACAAAAATGATATTAAAAATTCAAACTTGACAGAGAGAGAGAGTAATGTTATTCTATGTATGTTTTTAGTTAAAAATATTTTTATGAGCACATCGCAAGAATCATTATTATTACCTACCATACCTCGTAGCTGTATAGAAAGATTAGAACGGGGTGAGTGTTTATCTCCTGAGCTTTTAGATGAAATGAAGAATGGGAGAGTCCGTGTATATGCTTCTTTGGAAGATATAAGAAATTATGACCCAAGACACAGTATGTCTCTTTTTAGTGGTTTAGAGTTATATACTCAGACGAATGCCTGTGATGTGTTTACTCCTTTAGGTAATAAAAAAATAAATATATTAGTTAATCATGCATTAACTCTTGATGAGTCAGATGAATTGTTTAGAAGTATAGTTTTGGTTTTATTAAAGAATGAAAAAGCTCATTTAAATGATTTAATAGCTTCAGAAAATAGACAAATTAGGATTGCTCTTTCATCAGAAGAGGAATATGAGGCAATGCTGTTTCGCAGAAAAAAAAGATTGAAGGAGATTGAGGGTATTTTGAGTGAAATAGATAAAAATCTTGAAAACACTTCATTTAAATGAAGTGTATCAAAAAATAGATATACATTTTGGAAGGGAGAAATTACCATGATGCCTTCACATAATGAGAGTCTGATGTTACGACTAAGACTGGTTGTTCATTAATTGTTCCAAGGAGGTAGCGGTTGATAATGCTAAAGATTTTTTTACTAAATGTTAGGCGTACATCTGTAACAATTTCTGCTAGAATTCTTTGCAGGTCGCCCTCCATTAATGTGTCTACTGGTTCAGATATAAGATCAATAGTTTCTTGTGGGAGTGGAACGCCGTTTTTAGCATGGATAGTAAGACCTACGGAGTATTTATTTCTCGGATTTTCGAGGGGAGAGACTTTTGGAGATCTCGACCCTGCGTTGCTTGCGTCAAAAACTGTTGGCCATTTTAATGCTGATTCTATTTCTGGAGGCATTTGAGGCATTTCGTTTCTTTTTTTCATAATTTAAATTTTAAAAATAATATTTTAGATAAATATAATTTATATTATGTGATTTTACAAATTTTTCAAAAATTTCCACGGAAATACAAAAACAGCATTGAAAATTCTTTTCCATCTTTTTGGTTCGATAAAAAGTCGATAAAGCCATTCAATTCCAAGTTTTTGAAAGAATTTTGGAGCACGTTTTTTTTCATTAGCCCAGAAATCAAATGCACCTCCAACACCAATGGCAATTTTTACAGAAGGCATTTTGGAAAGATTTTTATTTATCCAGATTTCTTGATTAGGAGAGCCAAAGGCTACGAAGAGGATGTCTGGGGAGAATTTGTTGATTTTGGAAAGGATTTCATGTTCGTCTGATTCCTTTGGACTGCCAGCAAAAGATTTAACGTGATTAAGATTCCTGTTTTCACAGGAATGACATAGTGACAAAGCCGCTTTTTCAGCTATGCCTTCTTTTGCGCCAAGGAGAAAGATTTTTTTGTCAGGGAAATTTTTAAAAATTTCTGCCATGAGATCTGTGCCTGTAATTCTAGACTTTATAATTTTTTTATTTGCTTTTGGATAAATTGCTATGCATATGAGATAAAAAACGCCTATTGGATATTTTAAAATTGACCTTAATACTTTATATTTAATGTTTAATACTTTTTCCTGCACACTCGCCGCCCATAAAATTCCAGTGCCATCTGGGGTATTTAATGATGTATTTTGAAGAATTTTTTTAAATTCTGGGTTTTCTAAACTTTCCAACAAAAATTCAGGATTTGGAGTGGCTATATGGTGTTGTCTATTTGAACAAATAAATTGTTCAACGACCCTCAAGGTTTCTTTAAAATCTAGTGTAGAGAAGGGGATTTGAAAAATTTTGGTTGACATGAAATTTAGGACATTATAATTGTTTCAAATTTAATTGTAGGTTTTAAATTTTAGATTATAAATTAAAAAAGAAAATTAAATTTTGACAGAGAGAGAGTAATGTTACCTTAATATCTGATTTACACCCTCTTGTCAAAATATAAATATCATGTTATAATTTGATATCTTTTTAAAAATTTAAAACAAAAACAAAACATGATAGTTAATATCAATAAATTGTTTAATATCCATTCTAATGAGTGGCCGCGAGTGGGGGCGTCGTGGATTTTGGGTCTGTTGGTAAGGGTCAGTTATGTGATTGCATGGACGGTAGTTATGGTGATTTTTATCAGCCGACTAGGTGTAAATTCTTTAGTGGTTTTGTTCCTTTTGAATGCCGTGAGTATTATGTTTGGAAGTTTGATATATAGTGCGTTAATTAAGAAATTTTCAGGTAAAAGTATTACTTTGTTTACGGCTTTATGCGGATCACTGTCATTCGCAGGTAGTTATTTTTTGGCGGATAATAAGAATTTGGAATGGTTATTTTTGACGGTGATGATTGTTAGCATTTCAGTGTTTTTATCTCAATTAGGAATTTTGATCAACATCTTTATAGAAGAACTTTTTACACCTTTGGAGAGTCAAAGGACATTCCCGGTGATTGAGTCTTATGAAGTTGTCGGAGGAGTGGTTGGTGGTTTTATTATTACGGAATTGTCATCCAAAGCGAATTTAAGTTTTTTTATTGCTTTAATTGCCGTGTTATTGATCGCTTTACTGGTGTTATTTAAATATTTTTATTTATATGCTAAAGAAATTCCTTTTTTGAATTTTCATCATGAGAAATTAAAAAAATCGTCCAAAATTTTTCAAATTAAAGATAGTTTGACAGTCGTGAATAAGCATCCTTTTACGAAACTTTTGGCTGTCGCGGTTATTTTTCAATTTGTTTTGTTCACTTTTGTGGAGTTTCAATTTGCGAAAGGGGTGGAATTAGATTTGGAACAACAGGGAAGCCATCAGGAAGATCTCACTTTTAAGCCCGAACATTTAGCGGTGTCTTTAATGCACGCCGATACCCTTAATGTGCAAGAGAATGTTGGTCAAGAACTTGAGTCTAATCTGCATGAAAGAGCTACCGCTGAAACCGCTACTTCAACCCCGACTGAACAGGATGTAGCTCATGTGTTCGGTTTAATTATGATGATTGCCAGTATTTCCACTTTTCTTTTGGAAATGTTTTTCTCTAGCAAAGTATTGAAAAAATTAGGAGTGATCAAAAGCATGATGGTTCATCCGATTGTATTAATGATCAATGGAATGATTCTAGGTTTGCGATTTGGTTTTGTTTCTGCCAGTAATCTGAAAATTTGGTTTGAAGGGACAAATAGCATTTATTTAAATGCTTATAATGCTTCTTATTATAATTTGCATGAAGAAGATCGGGCTACGGTAAAGGAGTTTTTTGACGGCATCATGAAACCGTTTGGCATTATTATGGCAACTTTAACCATTTGGGCCGTTTATAAATTTTTTCCAAGTGGTATTGCTGTTTTATATATTAATATGGCTCTCATTTTATCAGCTTTTATTTTGTTTTTACTCTTGATTAAAGTTAAAGAAAAATATACAGATCTGTCTTTGCATCATCTTAAACTATCCGATAATGATTTAGCCACTAAACTTAATGCGGTGGAAATTTTATCTCAACATGGACATAGAAATATTGTGGCTGATTTGGCACAAGAATTATTCAAAGATAATTTACATGAAAGATTAAAGGTAAAATTGTTAGCGGCTATGGGATATATTGGATATCCAGTGTGTTTACAGTATATTTTGAAATTTCTTGATGATAATTCCTATCAGGTCAGGTTAGCGAGTATTTACGCTTTAAAAAATTTTATTAAGCGCACTAAAAAGATTTTTTCCAAACCTTTTACTATCCATCAAATCACCACGAGATTAAAGATAATGTTTAAGATTGAAAGTGATTCTGTGATAAAGATGTTGATAACCAAAGCTCTTTTTCAGCTGAAAGAGCCAAAAGTCACTGAATTAATTTTGGAAGCTTTAAATGAAGCGCATGATTTAGATATTACGGCCAGCACTATTAATATTTGTAAAATTTTTAAAGATGAAGTTTTGGCTCATCATTTGGAAATATTTTTGAAGCATAAGGATATCAGAATCAGAACTAACGCGATCACCGCTCTTTGGAATTTACCCGAGTATAGAGAAAATTTAGCTGTGGAGTTAATTAATATGTTTAACGCCAAAGATAGAAATACTTTGATATCGGCATTTTTTATTGCTGGTGAGACTAAGGCTCAAGAAACAAAAGATTTTTTGAAAAATTATTTAAAGTCTAATGATTTAGAGTTAAGGGTAAATTCGGCCTTAGCTTTGGCGAAAATGGAAGATCCTGATTGTCTTAAGGAAATTGTAAAATTATTGACTCATGAAAAGCCTGAAATTGCCAAACAAATGAAACAGGCGTTATTGGCAGTAAAACCAAAGTTTAAATGGCTGATTGAAAAAAATTTGAGTAGTGAGCTCTATCGTAAAATAAATAAAATTTTAGAAAATTATAAAAATAAAAATATTAGCAATATCCCCTGCAATGTTTTGTTGCGCCTTAAAGTTTATTATGAAATAGCTGATCATTTTGAAGAAGCCTTAAGGATTGAAAGATTTTTAAATTCCAAACAAAACCCTTTAGCAATTACTTGAAATCAGCTACTGTGTGTCTGATTTAATTTTTATTATTATGTTTAAGTCTGATTTTTATTTTGATCTGCCACAGGAGTTGATCGCGCAAAATCCGGCTTTTTCACGAGATCATTCGAGATTGATGGTTTTAGACGGAATGAATAAAAAAATAGTTCATAAACGTTTTTACGATTTAGAAAAATTGTTAGGTCCAAATGATGTGTTGGTTTTTAATAATTCCAAAGTTATTCCAGCCAGATTATATGCACAGGAAGATAATAAAGAGGGTAGAATTTGTGAGATTTTACTTCTACAAGAGATAAAGGAAAATGTTTGGGAGGCGATGGTGAAACCTGGAAAAAAATTTAAACTTGGCTCTAAATTTCAAATTTTGAAAAAGGACAGGGGATCTTTATCAGATATGTTTTGTAATATAGAAAAAATAAATGATGATGGAACGAGAATTATTAAAATAGAGAATGTTGGGGAAAATAATGAAAAATTATTTCAATTAGGACATGTGCCTTTACCTCCATATATAACATTTGATAATGAGAAAGAGGAAATATACGAAACAAGGTACCAAACTATTTATGCTGACGAACAAAAAGCGGCTAGTGTGGCTGCTCCAACTGCTGGTTTGCATTTTACCGAAGAGCTCTTGTCCAATTTAGCAGACAAAGGCGTGCAAATGGAATTTGTGACTTTACATGTGGGGGCGGGAACTTTTTTGCCAGTCAAATCGCAAAATATTGAAGATCATCAAATGCATAGCGAGTATTTTTCTTTGGATCAAAAAACCGCTGACCATTTAAATCAAGCTAAGAAAAACGGGAAAAGAATCATTGCCGTGGGAACAACTTCTATTCGGGTCCTGGAAAGTTGTGCCAATGATGATGAAATTTTGAAATCCAAGAGCGGAGAAACTAATATTTTTATTAAACCAGGTTATAAGTTTAAATTTGTGGATAGCATCATTACTAATTTTCATTTGCCAGAAAGTACTTTGATCATTCTCATTTGTGCTTTTGGCGGTAAAGATTTCATTTTGAATGCGTATCAAGAAGCAATAAAGAAAAAATATCGATTTTATAGCTTCGGAGATGCGATGTTGATCCAATTTTCCGTTTGACAATCTGAAAAAATATTTGCAAATCTTCAATTGAAATGATATAATAATATGATATTCACAAAATATCAATTTTATTACTTTATAATTTTTAATTAAATATATGAAGCATTCTATATTTAAAAAGCTATCAATTGGCTTTGTTTCGCTGGTTTGTACCAGTTTATTGCTATTATCAGTCCAATTTATACATGCTGATACTGCAGAAAATGTATATATAAATGATATTGGAGTCGATAGTGCTTATCCAAGTGCTTTTTTTGTGCAAATATGTACAAGAGATGCTCAGGCAACAGGTGTGGGTTTCACTACCACTGCTAATGGCGTAAATAATACTTTGACATATGCACCAACTATAATTGCTGGTGATTGTGAAAAAGTATATACATGGGGTTTTAGTTATTTTGGCGTTGAAGCTGGGAAAACATATTCAGTAGTAGTTCAAGTAACAGGTTCATCTACAAATTATTCAGAATCAATAATTATACCTGCTACACAAAGTGCAACATTGACATCAAGTCCTTCTGCAGATTCTTCAGGAAATTTAGCGGTAAAGGTAGGAGATAGCATCACTTTTACAGGTAGTTCAGCAACTGATAGTTATTCTCCTGTTATTCAATACTGGGGGGCAGTATTAACATGCCCTACAAGTTTAAGTGCAACATCGTTTAAATGTACAGCAATTGCTACAGGTAATTCAGATGTGCAAATGATTTATTATTATAAAGATGATTATGATACGATCGCTTATAAATCAAATATTATTAAACTTAGTGTTTCCGACTCCAAACCTGATCTAAAAGTCTCAAGTGTTACATTGGATAGTTCTAATTATTTAACAATCCAGATAAAAAACGAAGGCAATAAGGATGTGGAATCAACAACGCAAGGGAATACCTATATTTATATAGATGATGTATTAACATGGTTATACATCAACAATGCAACCACAAGTTTTGACAGGCAAACATAAGATCAAGGTATATGTAGATGCAACAGGATTGGTAACAGAATCAGATGAAAGTGATAACACAAAAGAGGTTACTTTGGGCACAGATCCAGTAGCAACATATCCTGATCTAAAAGTTTCAAGTGTTACATTGGATAGTTCTAATTATTTAACAATCCAGATAAAAAACGAAGGTAACAAGGATGTGGAATCAACAACGCAAGGAAATACCTATATTTATATAGATGATGTACTGACATGGACATATAATTGGTCAACTTTGAGTGATAAGAATTTCTTGAAAGCAGGTTATACATCAACAATGCAACCACAAGTTTTGACAGGCAAACATAAGATCAAGGTATATGTAGATGCAACAGGATTGGTAACAGAATCAGATGAAAGTGATAACATAAAAGAGGTTACTTTGGGTACAGATCCAGTAACGGATACAGTGGTTGAAACATTAGGACCAAATTTAGAAGTACTTAGTGTTTGGTTAGAAGGTTCAATGAATTACCTGACAATTCAGCTTGTAAATTATGGCGATGAATCAGTTCCTTCCACCGCAAATGGTTATACATATGTATATATTGATAATGTACTTAAATGGACATATTCATGGGCAACTTTATCAACAGCAAATAAGAATTTCTTGAAAGTTGATGGATCAAGTATATTACAACCTCAAACCTTAACAGGTAAGCATACTGTTAAAGCGTGTGTAGATCCAACAAATGTTGTAAGTGAAAGTAATGAAAATGATAACTGTTATGAAGTTACTTTGGGGACAGATGTAGCGACAACTACTCCAGTTGCAAAATTAACTTCTAGTAATGCTACTGAGAGCAATGGGAAGATTTATCAGACAGTAGGTGATATCGTATATTTCTATGCAAGTATTAGTCCTGCCGGAAATTATGCCTGGAATTGGAATTGGGATTCTAATGCTCTAGCATGTGCCAGTTATCCTGACTTTGATAGTTTCACATTTAAATGTTCTGTGTTAAATGCAACAACTAGTAATGTAAGTATTACTTATTATGATACGGCCAACAAAAGCTATACTTCCAATATAATACAAGTAATTGCTTCAAATAACTCTTCATCTACAACAACTACTCCGACAACTACTACAACACCAACTACGACAACTACAACGACTACAACTCCAGCATCAACTGTAGAATATGAAGATGCAGTTAAAACTTATTATTCAAGTGATGAAAATGTATTCTCAGATGTAAGCACATCCACTCTTGAAGGTGTGGCGGCTAATGAACTTAATAGAAGGGGAGTAATTGGAGGTTATTCTGATGGGACATTTAGGCCTAAGAATGATGTTAATAGAGCGGAAACTGCTAAATTTTTACTTTTAGCACGTGGTTATAGTGTTTATGATGTTAGTTATAGTATATTTTCAGATGTTATTCCAAGTGAATGGTATGCAAAATATGTGGAAAGAGCGGCTTCATTAGGAATAATAGGCGGATATGCTGATGGTACATTTAAGCCTGCAAATAACGTTAACACAGCAGAATTCTTGAAAATGTTATCTTTGACTTTTGGATTGCCAAATAATTTAACGAATACATATAAAGATGTTCCTCAAGATTCATGGTTCTATTCATATGCTGGTATAGCAGAGAAGTTAAATTTATTTCCTTATCGAAATAGTGGATATTTATATCCAGATTCATATTTAACCAGATCAGAAGTTGCCATAGCTATATATCAATTCTTATTGAATCAGGATAATCTAATAGATGCTTATGGGGATGGTACTGGAGATACTGAGGGTATGATGTAGACATAGAAATAATGTGTAGTTACAAAAGGCCTATAAAATTTTTATAGGCCTTTTTGATGAGGAAATTACTTGCAAAAAGTGAATAAATATTGAGTAGTTTAGAATATTAACTACTATATTTAGGATAAATCAAGTATAATATATAGAATTGAATTAAATCAAACACCATGAAAAATTTTAAAATCGCAAAATTTGTATTTATAGGTCTTATCTTGTTTATAGCATCTTTGCCTTATGCTTATGCCAGTAATGCTAAAATGAGTTGTTATGATACAATTTCAGGATTGAATACTTTTTTGGAAATCAAATCAGATGTAATGAAAATGGACTGATTACCATTACCAAACCAGATCAAAACAAAGTAGTTTTTTTGGAAACCACAGATGAAAATGGCTATATCTATTCAGATATTGATGCTTTTCATTTGAAACAATCAGGCCGATATGAAGCTTCTTATCAGGATATTGCTTATAATAAATATTTAACTTGCGGATTTCAGGTTTATAGTGGCGAACCTGATTATAAAAATTCTCAATTGGAAATTGAAGGTTCGAAAATTGCTCTAGCTAACGCTAAAGATTCGATAACAGTAAAAGTAAATTTAAAAGATGTTAATAATAATCCTGTCTCTGGCTATTCGTTGACTTTAATTTCTAGTAAGAAAGAAGATAAAATAGATTTAATTGATTATGCAACTAATGATAATGGGGTTCTGGAGGCGAATATTAGCTCTGTTAAGGCTGGAAAATCTACAATTTCTATCTTTGATCCGCAACAAAATGCTGTTTTGGACGAAAGGATAGACATCGTTTTTATTGAGGATCAGGCTAATAATGTAGCCTCTCAGATAGAAACAGGCGGGTACTTTGGTTATGCTAGTCTTTTTGATTTAGTGAAAGCCGCTCAGGATTATGGTAGTCCAACAAAATTTAAGATAGAAGGATTAGAAAATGATGTAAAAGTTGGTGAAGCGGTGAATCTTACGGTGACAGTAAACGATCAAAGTGATAATACGGTTTTGAATTATATCGGTAGTATTTTGTTCTCCACTACCGATGAATCAGCAGTGATTCCTAAGGATCCATACAAATTTAAAGAAGAAGATTTAGGCACTCATACTTTTAATTTAGCTTTTAAGTTTTACACTGCTGGCAAGCAAACTGTTACAGTTAATGATGTGGATAATTATGATTTGAGAAATAGTGTGGAATTTAATGTTATTGATAATAAAAATGCTGATAATACTAACAGCGGTGTTGATAGCCAAAATTCATCAATAGTTTTAAAAATTGATTTAACCACGCCTAAGGCTGGCACTTATAATGATAGCATTACTTTCAGCGGTATAGGACCTGCTAATGCTAATTTACAAATTTATGGCAATAATGATTTATGGGATAAAGTGACGACTGATCAAAAAGGTAATTTTAATAAAACCATTACTAATCTTGAAACTGGTCTTTATACCGTATATGTAGCTAATTTGGATAAGAGCGGCAATATTGTGGCGCAGTCAGACAGTGTTAATTTAAAAGTTGATACCGATGCGGCTCAAGTTGAACAAATCTCCATTGAGCCTCCTAGCATCATGCCTAATAGTCAAATTTTTGTAACCTTATTAAGCAAGCCAAATTTGGCACAGGTGTCAGTGATTATTGATGATAAAATTGTTGATTTAGCAGAGGATGCTGAACATACCGGTAAGTATAGCGGTAAATTGCAAGCTCCAGTCACATCAGGTGATTATATGCTGGATGCGGTTTTGGTTAATGAGCTGGGTGCTGAAGCGATTTATCCGGAAGCAGCTAGTTTTCAAGTGCAAGAATCACAAACGACATCTTCTATAGATAACGATAGTACAGACACTGATCTTATAGATAATCAAGATACAACAGCTATAATTTCTGATGCAGATACTGATACTACCCAAATTACCGATCAAATCCCTTTGATCTATCCAAGTCAAGTTACTGGCTTAGAAGTGACCAGTGTGGAAGCTGATAAAATCACTTTAAGTTGGGAGGTCTCAAGTATTAGTGATGAAAATAAATTCATTAAAAATTATCGTATCTATTATGGCACTGACCCGCAAAATTTAAATAATATTGTTAATACTTTTGATAGTTCGACCAAGTGGTATATCCCAAATTTAAGCAATAATGCTACTTATTATTTCCAGATTACGGCTATTGATTCTGTTGATTTAGAGAGCCAAATGCCGAGTCAAATGGTTAGCGCTATGACTACTACTGTCGCTTCTGGATCAAACGGCTCAACTGAAGTTCTACATGGAAGCGCTGAGGATATTAATGCGATAGATGATAGTCAACTCGATAATATTCAACCGGTTGATTTTCAAGCGCAGGGAGTTAAAGACAATCCAGAATCTGGTCCCTCAACTTTATTTATCTTGTTGACGACCTTAATTTTAACTGATATTTATATAAGAGTGAGAAAGTCTAGGCATTCATAAAATGTGTACTTTGAAAATATCCTTGCTTATTTCTATTGCAATTAATATCTTGTTTTTAGTCGCATTGTGTTTATACTTATTTACGCCGATTTTTGATGTTGTTATCCTTCATTTAAGTCTGCCTAGAGTTTGTGAATATGCTGTAAGTCATGACGCATATGAAGAGAGATATCAAAAATTATTTTGTAATTTTATTTTGGATAAATGATATCAAAGGATTTTATATTGGTTTTTGTTAGTATTCTTTTTGAAATTATCAAATTTGCTATTGTGGCTAGGATTATTCTGTCTTGGTTTAGGATTTCCATATCGAGCGGTTTGTCTCAATTGTTAGCTGATGTTACTGATCCGGTGTTGAATCTTGCCAAGAAGATTACGCCGCGTATTGGGATGTTTGATTTTTCACCAGTAGTGGCTTTGATAGGATTAGATATTATTAAATATTTTTTTCTTTATTTATTAGGGCATTAATATGCTTTTTTTAAAATCTACCTGCGTTCCTTTAAGGCAAAATAACGTTGATACTGACCAAATTATTCCAGCTAGATACTTGAAAGCAGTGTCTAGAGATGATGTGGCTGAAGGTTTGTTCTATGATTGGAAATATGATGAAGCTGGACAGTTGAATAAAAATTTTGTTCTTAATAATCCAGAATTTGAAGGAGCCAGAATTTTAATAGCCCAACATAATTTTGGTTGCGGTTCATCGCGAGAACATGCGCCTTGGGCTTTATATGACAATGGTTTTAGAGTGATTTTGGCGATTTCGTTTGCGGATATTTTTAAGAATAATTGTTTAAAATTAGGTCTTTTGCCAATTGTTTTGTCAGAAGAAATTATTTTGAAACTTTTAGATTCAGTTGAGGCTGATCCGAGTTTGGTGGTGGAAATTGATTTGAAGAATCAGCAAGTGCGAATCGCAGGATTAGGCGGTTTTGCTTTTTCAATTGATCAGTTTAGGAAATTTTGTATGATGAAAAATGTTGATGAAATTGGTTATACTTTGAGTTTTGAAGACAAGATTAAAGATTGGGAGGATAAAAGAATCGCTGTTAATGGTAAGTAAGGAATTGTTTTACACTATGTTGTCTCAAAAGTTATCCAAAATTACGGCTTCCGCTACTTTTGCCATGAAGGCCAAGGCACAGGAATTGAAAAGGCAGGGCAAGAGTATTGTTTCTTTGACTATCGGTGAGCCTGATTTTGATGTGCCTGAGCATATCAAATTAGCGGCTAAAAAAGCAATTGATGATGGTTTTAATAAATATACTGATACTGGCGGTTTGTATGAATTGAAAGAGGCGATAGTGCGAAAGTTTAAACGAGATAATAATATTGAATATCAAATAAACGAAATAATGGCTACAGCTGGAGGGAAACAAGCTTTATATAATATTTTTCAAGCGATTTTGAATCCTGGTGATGAAGTGATTTTACCTGAACCTTTTTGGGTTAGTTATGTGGAACAAATTAAATTAGCTGATGGTTTGCCAGTGGTCATTAATACTATTCCAAATAATTTCAAATTAACAGCTGATTTGGTTGAGAAAGCTATTAGTCCAAGGACTAAAGCTTTGGTGCTCTGTAGTCCATCTAATCCAACGGGAACTGTGGTTGATAATCAGGAAATTCAAAAAATTGCGCAGTTAGCAATTAAACATAATTTTTATGTGGTTTCCGATGAAGTTTATGAGTTTTTATATTTTACCAATCATAAACCTTTATCTATTGCTTCGTTGTCCAAAGAAATTTGTGATTTAACTCTGACAGTGAATGCGGTGTCAAAAACTTTTTCTATGACAGGTTGGCGGTTGGGTTTTGTGGGCGCTAATGCGGTTATTATTAAATTAATGGATAATTTGCAAAGTCATACAACTTCTAATCCCAATATTATCGCCCAAAAAGCCGCGATTGAGGGGCTGAATGGTGATTTGAAATGCGTGCATGGAATGCGTG
>Ga0208373_1002143_pt1 | contig 22911 bp, 29 predicted proteins | sample RifOxyC2_FD_184036 | JGI IMG/M metagenome (GOLD analysis project Ga0208373, IMG submission 184036) | Soil microbial communities from Rifle, Colorado - Rifle Oxygen_injection C2 (SPAdes) | ecosystem: Environmental > Terrestrial > Deep subsurface > Rock core/Sediment | place: Rifle, Colorado... | reverse complement strand
TTCCTTTCAGAGTAAGCGATGATTTATTTATTATTTTTACTCTTTTCATACCTATCTAATAGATAGGTTATATATTTAAACTTTGTGGATTAATTTTAGAGTACTAAATCTCATTCGGAGATACTGCTGCGACATCAGAACGGAATGCGTTAGAAATATAGGATTTCTAAATCTTCTGTCTAGCCTTTTTTAGCTTCTTTCCACATAAACTCAAAGTATTTTCTATAACCCTCAGAAATCTCCCTATTCTTAATAACTATTGCCAACGGATTCTCCTTGCTCCATAATATCAATGCCACCTTATCTCCATATACATTTACAGCCAATGGAGAGCTATATTTCTCAGGAAGATATTTTATCTCAGAATACGGAACCTTCATTCCCTTCCCAGTTGAACTAAATATTATCCTAGTTTTTATCTTATTCTCCACTCTCCTTTTATCAAACCATTTGAAATAAAATTGAAGAATTTCATATGCTAAAGGTGAAGCGCCAATAACCAATATTTCCTTTCCAGTCTCCAACTGATCCTCAAAAACAGTTTTTAGTCCATCTCTTCCCTTATAAAAATTAGTCTCCTCTTTTTCCTTTGTCTTTGAAAACATTTCCATCATCTTTGGCATTATCCCTTTGATGTATTCCTCTCTTTCCTTAATCAATTCCAAAACCCTATTTGGGTTACTCGCCTGAAACAATTTAACATTATTCTTTAGTATATATCCAATAAGCCCCTTCTGTATGAGCATTTCAACTGTGTCATAAACAACCCTTCTATGCAACCCTGATTTTCTAGATATCTGCCCAGCCGGACTCGGACCTAGCTCCAAAAGAGCAACATATACTTTGCTCTCATTTTCAGTTAATCCTGCTTCCCTAAGTTGTTCTTTCATGGTTTCTTCTATGAAATCTTCCCTTTTATATTTTGTGGTGGTCATATTCACCCCAATAGCTTAAAGGTAGTAGATTATTAAGAATACAATGAAATGTAAGGAGGAAAACTAAAATGAGCAAAGAACAAGAAGTACTAACATTGATTGCACAAGATAGGCTATACATGCCTCTATCTAGCATGGACAACAAGCTAAAAAGAGCAAGAAGTGGTCTTGCTTTAGCAGTAGCAGACGAACTTGGAGAAACGAGATTCCAAGGGAGTAGAGTCTATGCCTTCGTTGAAGAAGAAGACAAGCAAAAAGCAAGAGGAATGAAAGAAGCTATCAAGGAATTTGCAGAAGAATTTCCAAAATATGGAGCAATTCTAGAAGGCAAAATTGCTGAAAAAAGAGCAATGAAAGAAAAGCATCTTTATTTCGGAACAAATCCAGAATCAAGACTAACTGCAGATGATTACATGGAAGTAATGCAAAATCTAGGTCTGTCCGAAGCAACTTCAAGAAGTCTCTATCCAGAATTGATGACAGTGAGTAGAAAACTCAAGAGAGCCAGGGATGGAGAAGAAAGAAGCGTAATCGTTGGCAAAGTAGACACAGAAGAATAAATCAATTTATTTTTTTATTTTAATTTTATGATTTATTCTCTTATATTTAATAAACCCTTATATTTTTATAGTTTATCTTAATTTATAAAAAACAACCCCCATCTAATAAATTAACTATTTTAGAATTAGGACACATAATTAAATACGGTTAGAACTAGGAATAATAATGACTACAAAAATAGAAATATCGAAAGAAAAATTGATTGAATTATACACAAAACAAAATTTGTCAACAAGAAAAATAGCTAAAATATTAGGCTGTGAGCATACGGCAATCAGGAATAGACTAAAAGAGTATAAAATATATATTAGACACCCCAAGAAAAAGATAACAATAAAAAAAGAAATATTAGAAGACTTTTATGTTAATAAAAAGCTTTCAACACAAAAAATAGCAAAAATACTAAACATAAGTTCATGTGCTGTTTACTATAAACTTAAAGAATCAAACATCGAAACAAGAAAAAAGAAAATATTTTATATAAGTAAAACGAAATTAGAAGAATTATATAAAAAAAGAAGATTATCTTGTTCTAAGATAGCTAGAAAATACAAATGTAACACTGTAACAATATTTGAAAAATTAAAAAAATATTCAATAGCAACAAGAGATTGTTTTGAAGCAAATATAAAATACCTAAAAAAACCATTTGATGGAAATAATGAATTAAAAGCATATATGATAGGTTTTAGATTGGGGGACTTGAATGTAAAATCTGAAAGCAAAAATTCGACAGTTATTGTTAAATCATCTACGACGAAGGAAGACCAACTTAATTTAATAGAGAAAGTTTACGGTCAATATGGACATTTTTGGGTCAAAAAATATGATAATGTATTTAGCACCATGGTTTTTCTAGATAAATCCTTTAATTTTTTAGTAAGTAAAGAAGATAAAATAGATACTTGGATCATGCAGAACAATAATTGCTTCTTTGCCTTCCTCGCAGGATACACAGATGCAGAGGGAAACATTAGTTTTTCAAATAATGATGCAAGATTTAGAATACGCACCTATGATAAAAATATACTACTTCAAATCTATAAAAATTTAAATCTTTTGAATATAAACACAAAATTCGGACTAGCTTCCAAAAAAGGAGTTCATTATAAAAGAATACAAAATAAAGATTGTTGGGGGATTTATGTCTATGCCAAACAAGATCTATTAAGGTTATTTTCTCTGATAGGGCCATATCTCAAGCATAAAAAAAGACAAAGAGATCTTGTCATGACGAAAAACAGCATTTTAGAAAGAATTAAAAAGTATGATCGAAAACTATAATGATGACAAAAAAAACATTTTATGTTACTACACCAATATTTTATCCTACTGCCCCTCCGCACCTCGGAACAGCATACACAACAATAGCTGCAGATGTCCTATCTAGATGGAATAAACTTCTTGATAATAAGGTCTTTTTCTTAACTGGAACAGATGAGCATGGAAAAAAAATAGCTCAAGCAGCAGAGAAAATGGGAAAGTCTCCAAAAGAATTTGTAGACCTATTAATTCCAGAATTTAAATCTGCCTGGGAAAAATTAAATGTAAAATACGACAGGTTTATCCGAACAACTGATAAAGATCATGAAAAAGTAGTTCAACAAATTTTAGATGCAACAAACAAAAAAGGAGATATCTACCTTGGAAGCTATGAAGGACTTTATTGTACTGGCTGTGAAGCATATTATACAGAAAAAGACGCAATAGATGGGTGCTGCCCAGTCCATAATAAACCTCTAGAAAATATAAAAGAAGAGTCCTACTTCTTTAAGCTCTCAAAATATCAAAAGCCCCTATTAGAATTATACAAAAAAAATCCCAATTTTATTTCTCCAAAACACAGAGCCCAAGAAATAATAAATAGAGTTAAAGAAGGATTACAAGATTTGAGCATTTCAAGAAAAACATTAAAATGGGGAATTCCTGTTCCATTTGATAAGTCTCACTGCATCTATGTATGGTATGACGCACTTCTAAACTATTACTCTGCAACTCAAGAGAAAACAAAGAAAAAATTCTGGCCTGCAGATGTTCACATAATCGGAAAGGATATTATCTGGTTTCACACTGTCTACTGGCCTGCAATGCTTCTTTCTGTAGGAATAGAACCTCCAAAAAAAGTATTTGCCCATGGATGGTGGACAGTTAATTCCGAAAAAATGGGAAAATCTGCAGGAAATGCAATAAACATAGACCAATTAATAAGTTTTGCAGGAGTAGATTCAGCAAGATACTTCCTTCTGCGTTCAACTCCTTTTGGAGAAGACGGAGATTTCTCAAGTAAAGCATTGATAGAAAGGCACAACAATGAACTAGGAAACAAACTTGGCAATCTAGTCTCCAGAGTTTCAACGTTAGCATCGACAATGGGATTAGAAAAGTCAAAACCCTTAGATTCCTCTTCATTGGTAAAGAGAGTCACAGTACATCTCGACAATCTAGAATTCGATAAAGCCCTAAATGAGATATTTGCATTCGTTGACCTTGCCAATCTATACATCCAACAAAAGAAGCCATGGGAAACCAAAGATAAAAAAGTTCTATATCAATTAGCCGGAGCAATAAAAGATGCATCTATTTTGCTTTCCCCATTCATTCCAGAGACATCAGAAAAAATAGCAAAAGTATTCAATTTCGAAATCTCACTTAAGGCCCTAAAGAAACCACTTGAAATAAAACCAATAGCAAAAGCAGAAATTCTCTTCAAAAAGATAGACGAAGTTAAACAAGAAGATAGTATTAATAATAAATCGGTAATAACTAATAATAAAAATCTAAAGAGCGATAAACTTAAAACCCCTCAGACATTAGCTAATAAATCAGATAACAATATACAAGGAGTAATTAAAATGGACCAAATAAAATACGATGATTTTGCAAAACTCGATCTAAGAGTAGCAACCATAAAGAAAGTTGAAGATATAGAGGGCGCAGATAAGCTCTATAAGTTAGAAATTGACACTGGAAAAGACACAAGAACTATTCTTGCAGGAATAAAACAATATTACAAGAAAGAAGAACTTCTAGACAAACAGATAATAGTCATAGTCAACCTCGAACCAAGAAAGATGAAGGGTGTAGAGAGCCAAGGAATGCTTCTAGCAGCCTCAAATGAAGACCACAGCAAAGTCATTCTAATAGGTCCCGAAAAGAAGATTGATTCGGGAAGTAAAGTACAATGAATTTTAAAGAGGTTGCAATAAAAGCTGCACTTAAGGCAGGTAAGTTAATTTTACAAAAACAGAGCAAACTAGGTAAAATCACTTCAAAAAGCGAAAAAGATATCCTAACTGAAGCAGATATTGAATCAGAAGAATTAATTCTAAAGAGCATACAAAAAAACTTTCAGTCACATAACATTATCTCAGAAGAAAAAGTAATAGATAAAAAATCAGAGCATACTTGGATTATAGACCCTTTAGATGGAACAATTTTCTTTTCTAAAGGCATACCTCTTTATTCGGTAGCAATTGGATTAAAACATAAAGAAGAAATGATTTTAGGAGTAGTCTATTCTCCAGTCACAAAAGAGCTATTCGTTGCAGAAAAAGGAAAAGGTGCATTCCTCAATGATAAGAAAATTCAAGTTTCATCAATAGATAACATATCTAAATCATTCATAACTATTGATTACAAACCAACAATAGAAAACATGAATAAAGGAATAGACTTAATGAAAACCCTTGCAACCAAATCATTTTTCGTTAGAGCACTTGCCTGTCAAGTTTTAGAATTCGTTTACATTGCCTGCGGAAGATCAGAAGGAAACATCTGCTATTCAACCAAATTATGGGACTTAGCCGCAGCAAAGATAATAGTCGAAGAAGCGGGCGGAAAATTGACAGACCATAAAGGAAATAAAGTCGATTTAAACAGCCCAATTCTAAATATTGTATCATCGAATAATAAAATTCACAGTCAACTAATTGAACTGACAAATAAAGTACAATAAATGTTAACTCCAATCCACATTCTATTTAATCTAATTATTTATTTTATTCTTGGAAAGACATTAATCACCCTAACTACATTAGACCTAATTCTTCTTCTATGCTCAGAACTAATTGACCTTGACCACCTCAAAGCAAAACCAATCTATCATCAAAGAAGAAACTCATTTAAAACTCATCCTCTGCACAAACAATGGAAGATAGTGAACAACCCTACGGCAAGACCGTAGGGCATCTAGAAGTTATCTAATCTAAGCTGTTCGCCCTTTCTACCTTGATTTTTAATATATTTTCTGATTATATCTGCATTTATTCCTTCTCCGACAGTTCCAACATATCCTCCATCACTCCAAAATTCTCCACCCCATAATTCCTTTTTCAAATCAGGATGCTCTTCAAATAACTTTATTGCGCTAATGCTCTTCACAACTCTAAAGAGTTGAGAAGCAGAATATTTTGGTACTGATTGAAGCATGAAGTGAACATGGTCTTCATCAAACCCTATTGTCTCAAACTTCATAGAATACCTTTCTTCTAACCCCTTGCAAATTCTTTTAAAAGTTTCAACATATTTATTTTGCAAAAACAAATCTTTTCTATATTTTATACAAAAGACAAAATGATACTTTATCTTGAAAACCTTGTGATATGACTTAGATAATTCATCCATACAAAAGTCTGGTTAAACTAATTTATAGCTTTATCCCTGTGGCAAGACCACAGGGTATTACGAAGAATAAAAAAAGTCTAATTTAGAATAATATTTAAACCCTCTATCTTGCAGTTTAATATGTCAAAACTCTATAAAATACTCACAACAGAAGGAATAGTTGAAAGTCCTACTCCTGGAACATATGCAGGATACAAAAGAGGAAAGATATTTGGCCTTCTAAGCTGTAAATCTGGAATGAGAATGAAACCTCAAAATAGGGTCTTTTTTCACACAATGAGGGAAGCCATAGAACTTGGTTATCGCCCATGTATGAATTGCAAACCAATGAGTGAAAACGAATTCAGAACATACAAGCCTCTAATTCCAGAAAAAACCCTTGAGCAATTCTACAGAAGAAAGTAAAACCTTTTTGTACTGAATATGAACTAGATATCTTATCAAATAACGATGAATTCTACTCATGAAGATAATGAATTTTTTCTTTGATTTGAAACATTAAAATAATCTATGCCAAAAAAGACAATAATACTTAAATATCATCCAAAATAACCAAAACAATGACAAACTCAAACAAATACCTCTCGGCACTTAAGCAAATAATGAATGCTGCAAATAAAGTTAGATATCTCTGGGAAACACCCGAAGCATTAGAAGATGCTGAACTTCCATTTACTAGAATAATAACAAAAAACAAGCAAAAAGTCTATCTTGGAATAAGGAAAGATAATAATGGAGAATTAACTTTATATTGTAAAATTGGAGATAAGAAAGAAGAAAACCTTACCATGGAACAATTCGCCCGGGGTTTAAATTCAAGATACCCATTAATCAAGCCAAATTACCTAAAGCAAGATTTCCTAACCAAAGTTGCCCTGCCATTAAAGAAATATGAAATTCTCATTGCAGATGCAAGAGGAAAAGCAAGGCAAAAACTTCAGGCTTTGGAAGCAATTCTCTCTTAAAGAACAATTAATTAATATTCTAATTAAATATCTTGAATAACAACTTAATTATCGAACATTAGATAACTCTATTTGTTATTCCGTTTTACCTAAAAAATAAAAAGTTGTTTAATCAGCCAAACAACTTCTCTAAGAAAGTACTATCATCTTTATACTGAATGCCTATAATCTTTGCTGCAATCTTCCTGTATGCCCTTGAAGCTTTGCTTCTCGGATGAGTATGCATTAAAGCATCTTTCATTACCAATGCAGTCTGCATATTTCTATCTTCGGGAATAACTCCCAGAATAGGCAACTCCAACATGTCTTTGATATTTACGATTGGCATCTCAGTCTTATTCCCTCTTACTCTTGAAACAATAATCCCCTTAACTTGCTTTCCAAGCTCTTCAATCACTTTTGCAGTCTTCAATGCATCAGTAACTGCAGGTATTTCAGGATTTGTAACTATAATTAATTCGTCCGCACTTTCCATTGCTGCAAGAGCTTCCTCTCCAAGTCCTGCGGCAGAATCAAGAATAATATAATCTGCAGCCTTTCTAAGTTTCTTACTTATTTCCTTTAATTTACTATGATCCAATCTTCTCAGTTCTTTTACCGATAATGAACTAGGAATTATCTTTGTTCCAGACTCATGTTCATATATTGCATCAGCTATTTTTGCTTTTCCAAGAAGAACATGATTCAAACTTATAGGAACCATTGGCGCACCAAGATGCAAACCTACATTTGGAGTCGTTAAATTAGCATCTACAATTATCACATCTTTTCCAAAAGAATTCAAAGCTGCGCCGAGATTTATCGCCGTAGTTGTTTTACCCACTCCTCCTTTTCCAGAGGTTATTGTTATTATCTTACTCATTTTATCAAATTTTCGAATATCGAAAGCAAAAGAATTTACTTAATGCTGCTTATAAACTTTTCTAATAAAGCTGCATATTCCTTAAGTTTGTCCAAATTAATATTTATTACCTCTCCCCTGTAAGTAACTCTCAAGTTTACGCCCTTTCTAAACTCCGCTTCCCTTACTTTTTCCAGCCCTTCAATATCTCTAAACAACTCATAGAGCTTCAAAGTCTCAAAAATCAACGGATCAGACTCATATATCTTCTTCAGCTGCACAAGTTTTGCCCTTGGAGCATCCGGAATTGGCTTCCATTTCTTCTGCTTTTTAGCCCTTTCCACGAGTATATCCATGGACATTTCAATCATTATCTTCCATCTCAACAGCAAATTAATGATAACATCGCACGTCTTAGTGTACTTTAGACTAACATATAGCAGATGGTCTGCGCTAATTTTTTCCTTTATTATTTTCTCCATAAAAAACCTTCTACCTCTTATGTAGCATTAACTATTGGAAACACAAAACCCCTATTTATACCTTTCTAAACTTTTTACTTTAAAGGGATTAAACCAGAATATACTGGAATATACCTAATTTACCCCAAATTTTAACCAAAAACCAATAGTTATTGTAACTCTATGAACTCTAGTGCATCAGATAATAATTCCTTTCTTCTCCCTATGACTTCCAATATCTTATGTGCATTTAAACCCCTTATTACTATTAGCCAAAAGCCTCTTCACAACCTCCAAAAACACTTTCATTCTATCCTGTTTAAGCTCATATTCCTTCATATCATCATCCAAAATTATCAATTTCCCATCCCTTGAGAATTCCATTCCAGATTCTCTATGCTTTTTTCCCATAAATAATATCTCTTTTATTATTTCCCTATCGTCTTCACTCAGCCCATATCTCATTGCACAATATAAAAAGAAAACCCTCAAGTTTCTGTCCTTATCTTTTCCCAGAGAAACCCTTCCATATATGTGTTCAAACTTCAATATGTTTCCAATTGCCAAAATAAGAGATTTATGCAAACTCTCCAACCCCCTAAGAAGTAACTTTGTATCCTTTACAACCGGAAAAGTTACAGATATCAAGTGCTCTGCACTTCTATATAATCTCTGAGCCTCAACAATATTATCTATAAGCTTTTTATCAACAATGCCCATAAAAATGCCTGTAAGATTTGCTTAATATATCTGTCTATTCACTAAACTTTTCTAGACCATATTCTTTTTATAAACCAGTATGCAATCACTACAACTACTGCCCAAAAGAATCCAGCCATAGGCATGTCATCTTCATAAAAAATACCCCAAATACCAAGAATTATAAAAAATATGAAAGCACACCAAAATATTACTCGAAACAACAGAAAATACTCTTTTTTGTAAAATAATTTTTTATCCATGTTATTTCATTTATTCCAATTAATATCATTCGACTAATAGTCAAACCTCAAAATATTTTTTTATAACTTAACTACTCACTCAACTTCATTATTGCTTCAGCAATATCTCCAGTTTCTTCCAAAGCCAACTTCGCTTCTTTCAAACTTTTTCCAGTCTTCTCCATAACTAACTGAATATCCTCTTGCCTTATCCCTATGCTTTCCTCTCTGGCCTCTCCAGTAACCTGCCAAGATTCATTTCCCTGCATTACTATTTTAACAACACTGGCAGGTTCTATTACAATCTTTTTGTCAGCAAGTTCAATTATAACTCTGCTTGCTTCCAACTCTTCCTGCTTGATTCCCATCTGCTTCATCAAGCCCTGCATTTTCTTTGGATCAAATCCACCCATTCCCGGAAACATAAAATCATTTAGAAATAAGGTTATTTATAGCTTTCTAATTTCTCAGTAGTTAGGAAAGTGAATTAATGAGCCACTCAGAGCCTAAACTATCGTTATAAGCCTTAAAGACTTCGTTTTCAAAGGATTGCACTGCAAGAGCCTTTTGCTCATTTCGCCAGTTTTTTAACCTTGCCATCAACCTGTTATATTCGATATTCTCATGATATAATTGTTTACACTTTTCATTTATCTGTGGCCTATATTTTAGTCTATGTGCTCTCTTAATAGATAAAACTTTTAATTTATTCTTTAAACGATACTTCATGCACTGCTCTGCATTATAATTTGGATGTGCTTCTTTCCATTTCCTTGCATATCCTAGGGCTCTTTGCTTTCTTTGGAATTCAGTAAGTTTTGGTTGCCTAAATGGTTTTCCTTCCTTTACCTCAATAACTTCCTTGTCTTTTTCACGCTCCTGTTTATTGAACTTGTTAAATTCAAGAAGTTCTATCTTCTGCTGAGGAAAGAGTCTTCCGCACTTTGGACATTTATATTTCTGTTTATGTTCAAGCAGTATTAGTTCATAAAAGCAGTTTGGGCATTTTACCATCTGGGAATTTAAAGAAGAGAGTATTAATAATTTTCGTAAAACTTAAAAGCTATACTGACTAAGTAAGTTTGTTGGAGAATAATGGAAAAAAATAAGAATAAAACCTCTGTAGGAGTACCTCAAAATGCTTCTTGTTGGATTTGTAGAAGAACACATAAAGAAGTAGACGATTTTTATTTTAGTGTAACAATAGATACAAAAGATGGAGAATTACCTAAATGGCTTTGCCTAGCACATATTATCCCCATTAATTATGAGGGGAAATTGAATGAGGAAAAAGGTTTTTTTATATGCCCTTTTTGCAGGGAAGCAATTACATGGTCTTGGTTTTCTAAATATTTGGGAAATGAAAAAGATAAAGACGACAAACAATAGATTTATATTATATAGAAACCAAATATTCTTATGTCAATCTCAATGAGATTCTATGAAAGTGAAGAGGTTATAACCGAAGAGTTATTAGAAAAACTTAATAATTATTATGACGATGAACATAATCCCTCTGAAGTATCCTTACATAGACAGGTGATTATTGAAGCAGGAAAAGCTGTTGCAGCAAACAATGCAGAAGGTCTATAACTTCCAGGCTCCAAGCCTTCAAAACTCATATCATCCAGTTTAGGTTCATTACCTTTCATATAAATCCAGCAAATAGGAAGCTTAAAAACTTTACTAAAAACCATAAGAATAATAACCCTATTCTAGTTATATTAAATCTATTAATTTAGCCACATTAGATAAAAGATGATTTTATTTTAAACAGGAAAATTAAAACCTATATAAATATCTGAAAAATATTAAAGATTTTCGAATGAAAATCTTAAACAGAAGATAAGATAACTTATATTGCTCGATTTATTTAAAAATTATACATAAATGACTAATGACAACTTATAGGTTAAGCAAACAATTTCATTCCAACAACAAATATAATTATCAATATAATAAAACCTATTACAAACTCTGGCTTTATCATAAACCTAGATTCATATTCCTCATCATATCGCATTAACCCACCAAAACTTCCGGGCATGCTTATTTTTCCATCGCCTGACATATTATATATAAAAATTTCAGCTATAAAAAGCTATCGAAATGTTAGTACCTGTGCCCCCCTACCAATTCTGCCATAATAAAAAATATTAGTTATCCCTTCAATAACTGCTTAATTATCTAACATTAGATATCTGCTTTTTAGTTAATTATATGATATTAATTAATTTTCCTTTCAGCTTCATAAAATGCACTTATCTTCTTAGTGGATGTAGCCATTTGAGGAGTTTTATCTTCCCTTACTCTTTCAAGTACAGGATTTCTTACGCTAAATGCATTGCCTTCCTTTAGTCCACATGAATAACAATTCTTTTTATAATAAAAGTTCATAACTCCCACTTGAACAACCATTGTCTTTTCAGGTTTTATAAAATAGGTAGGCCAATCATGTCCCGTCATTGAAACTCTAGGATTCATTATCACATTGCTTGGAACATTTTTAACATAATTTCTCTTCAATTTCTTTTCAATAATCTCATAGAGCCCGCCGGTTTTAGCATTAACCTTTGCAAGAGTTTCATATTTTCCATTATTGAATGTTCCTCCCAAAATTTCTACCAACTTTCCCTCCCTAATAAACACTCCAAGAACTGCTAAATCTAAAGTTTCAAATCTCTTTACTTTAACCCATTCCCCCCTATCTCCGGGAATATATATTGAACTTGGATCTTTGCATACCAAACCTTCATCGGCATTATTTATCGCATGATTATATAATGTCCATAAATCTCCAGAAGAATTAACAATTTGCAATTTACTTGGTTCAATTCCAGGTTCACTAATGCATTCTGTGAAAGTTCTTCTTTCAGTTAATGGTTTATTTACCAAAAATTTATCATTCCAATATAATGTATCGAAAACTCTTAATTTAGCCCTATGCTCTTTGCACTTGCTCGATTCGAGATATTCATCTAGATTTTTTGCCACTGCTCCGAATTTAATGCCTCTAGAGAAAACCTCTTCAAATCCCATAACCCCTGGCTTATCTCCCGTTATCTCGCATTCTAGAATACAATCAGGTAATCTTCCAAGTTTAATCTCTGGAAACTGTCTCATATCAAGTCCTCCTAAACTGCTTGAAAACCCCTCAATCCTATCTCCTTTTTTATGCAATTGCAATCTATATCCATCTTCCTTTATCTCTGCATACGTCCTCCCATTTTGCTCATTGATAACTCTCTCGCAAATCTCTTCGCTTCCCTTTCCCCAAAACACCGGCTTCATTATGTCTATTGGTGTAAAAAGTTCAAGCTTGCCTTCATCAAGTCCTTCTACTTCCTTTGCTTTTTTGCCTTTTGCCATGTCAATCCTTAAAAAAAAAGAGACTAATTAAGTATATGTGGTGAACATTATCGCCACAATAACTCTATTTTATCTTTCTAATCTTTCCTAATATCTCTATCTTCTCCCTTCTTCCCCTGTAGGTCTGCCCAAATCTAACCAAAATCCAATTAATCTCTCCCCATAATCTCCTCGGAAACAACTCTTCCAAGTCCTTCTCAACAACTTCCTGCTTATCTGATTTTGTCCATCCCATTTCCTTCGAGCAGAACGCAACGTGAGTGTCCACGCCAATCCTATCAAAACCTTTCTCAGCAAGAAATACATTTGCAGTCTTCCTCCCAATTCCAGGAAGTTCAATTAACTTCTCAAAATCGTGTGGAACCTTAGAATTATAATCTTTAACCAATATCTTTGAAAGAGCAGAAATATTCCTGCTCTTTGTCCTATAGAAATTAACTCCCCTAATAATCCTTCCTATATCACCCACTTTAGCCTTTGCCAACTTATTAACAGAATTATATTTCCTAAACAAATTATCTGCGATAGGTATCGTTATCCTATCGGTTGTCCTTGCACTCATCAATGTAGCAATAAGTATCTTCCAATCTTCATCCCATCCATCTGCAGCTAATCGTAAATCTTTGGCAAGCTTCTTTATCTCGTTAAGCTGTCTAATTGCAGTTTTTTGTTTTACATTCATAATTAAAATAACAATCAAGATTATTTAAAACTCTGTAATATCAATAACTTTAATCCCATCTCACTCTTACTTTATTTATTCGAAGTTCTTTCACTATATTTGAATAATCTCCCCCCAGAAATCTCTCCACCTTCCTCCATCTTTCTCCAAATATGCAATCCATGCTTCCCCTTTATCCATCACAACTGCAACAGGAAGATATTTTAATTTTCTTCTATAACCTTTCCCGCTTTCTCGCATCTTCATAGTTTATTTCTCTTGTGTTGTTCATTTTCAATTATAGATTTCATTTCATGAAATCTACGTTATAGCCTCCTGCTTCTATTGATTTAATTTGGAAAACACGATTTGAGGAATTATTATCTCTATATTTTCCTCTTAGAGTAACTCTTCCACTCTGCCCTTCCGCCATCTGTGCCCTTACAAGCGCCTCGGCATTAGTAAAATCAATCTGCCAAGCCTGTCCATTAGCACCATTATAATTTGCCAGAACTTTCCCATAATTGTCAGTACTCAATACAATCGAGATAGTCCCGCCGCATCTTCCATAATTCTGTGCAACACTTACTGGTCTTCCCTCTAGAACTCTCTCTTCAATTCCCTGCTTGCGTTGCCCATCGCATCCAATCAAAGCGAGTGATAGCACTCCAGCTAGTAGTGTTCTTCCCATGTTCTTCATTGTCTTGTTGTTCATTTTGTTTTTTTCCTCGAATTTCTTCGATTTTGATAGTATTTTCGAGAAATCTACCTATATCATTTTACTGCCGTAGCATTCCGACACCTGCTCGTAGAAAGAACAAATAGAACAGAATATAAAATATGCAACAACTGCAGAACACTAAGCCAGAAAAATGACACCTCCTTCTGTAGAAAATGTGAAAAAAAGATAGATTAATCCCTATTTGTTTTTGAATATAATCTTTGTTTCTTTATCTCTCTTTCCCACTGAGCTTCCTTTCTGCATAATTCTTCCAATTTTATTCTTTCTACAGATGTCACTGCATTATATCCAGAAGAAGCACAACCTCCTTCATTATTTCCATCAAGAATACTTGTTCCATATACTTGCCCTCTTGCCAAACTAACTGTAAGAAAAACCGCAACCGTATATGCTCTCATTCTCGTTACTAGAGTGTTTATTGTGCTTCTCATTTTATACATCTCCAAAACAAAGAAGACTGCAGCCTATATCAAAATTTACCCGTAATATTCAGGTATTAAAGAGAAAAATCTCAATTTATCTTCAAACTCTCAGCAAAAAAGGGCAGAAGTTTCGCCTCTGCCTTCCTCAAATGCTCCTGATAAGTAGAAATTGAAACACCTATCATTCCCGCAAGTTTCTTCAAATCTGCCTTTCTCGGATATGTATAATATCCGTGCCTTAAAGCCAATTGAAACGCAGCTTTCTGCTTCTCAGGCAATTCTGGAAGTATCTTTGGGAAATATATCTCATGCAAATCGGTTTTTTTCAGATTAAGAAGTTCAAAATTAGGAAATGCCTTCTTATCCTTTTCAATCTCATGCATTAGCTTTTCCAATTTCTCTCTTTGATATGAAGCAATATCCCAGTTTTCATATCCCTCTTTTATAACTGCTGGGCTTGGATGGAATAGTGAAGGGTCATAAATCAGCTCATAAAACTTCTCCTCCTCTTTCATCAGCACTACCAGCATGTTATCATGCTGCTCAAACTCAACAGTTTTCCCGTGTTTCTTTAGAGCATTAGCAAAGCTTTTCTTCTCCTTGTCTTCTCCCTCCAATAGATGTATTCCAAGAATATGAAATCCCTTTCCATTTTTATATACATCAACGGGATAGAAATAATCAGTAATCTTATACTTTTTAGTCAAAACAGTATATATGCTGTCTTCATTAAGTACCTTAAATTTCAGGCTCCACATGAAATATACAATAAAACCCTATTAAAAAGCCTTTCGATAAGTGAATTTTTAATTCGATATAATCTTATTATTTAATATAATAATTATCTAATTATCGAACATCAGATATCTATGAGTTTTATTCTCTTCTAAATATAATATCTCTTCTTATAGAATATCTTACTTTTATGAAAAAACACCAAATTTAAAACCCCTTTTATCCTAAAATAGCAGAGTTAAAATGAAAAGTAACTATCCAAATACATTTAAAGAAAAAGTCTACGAAATAATGTTTGAAACAAACACCCCGCCCCATAAAATATTCGATTCCCTGCTCTCATTTACAATCCTATTGAGTGTGCTAACAGTTGTTCTTGAAAGTGTAAGTTCCTTGCATCAATCATATGGATCAGTTTTTATAAAAGCAGAGTGGTTTTTCACAATACTCTTCACTCTAGAGTATATTGTAAGAATATCCGTAGCCCCTAAATCTGCAAAATATCCATCCAGCTTCTTTGGAGTGATTGACCTAATCTCCATATTACCTACCTATGCAGTCTTAGTATTTGGAGGGTCATCTGCTTTTCTAACAATTAGAATACTAAGGCTATTGAGATTATTTAGAGTATTCAAACTAGCCAGATATATAAAAGAAGCAGATATTTTGTTGTCCGCAATAAAAGCAAGCAAACCTAAAATAATTGTATTTTTCTTTACAACATTCTTTATAGTTATAATTGCCGGAGCAATGATGTTTGTAATAGAGGGCCCAGAAAATGGATTTACAAGTATACCTACAGGAATTTATTGGGCTATTGGAACCCTAACAACTACAGGTTACGGAGATATAGTCCCAAATACAGGACCAGGAAAGTTCATAGCAAGTTTGCTCATGCTTTTAGCATATGCAGTTCTTGCAGTACCAACAGGAATTGTGTCTGCAGAGATAGTTCGCGCATCATCAAGTGATAAAATATTTTTCTACTGCCCAAATTGTGAGAAATCAAATGAAGAAAATTCACACTTTTGTAGACATTGCGGAAAAAATATAAAATCCCGATAGTCTACCTTTTACAACAACAATATATTTATACCCTCTCCTCTCAAACACAAGGATGGCAGACGAGAGTTACGGCCAGGGATTGGAAAGAGAAGTAATAGCTGCCTACAAAGAGGGACATAAATTTCTATACTCAAAACCTTATCTCGAAGACGCCCTTCTTGCCATTTCTGGAGTACAATCAGAAGATGACATTAAAAACTACAAACGCCGAATAGATAAGATAGTATTTAGAATGATAGATGATATAGGAATAAATTCTAAACAACCAAAGGAAGAACTAGCAAAAAAATTCTTTAGATACCTTCAGCAGAGCAAACGCAGAAATTTCAAAGGAAAATTCAGACTTACCGATGCCATAATCGCAAGAGAAAACCCAAGTCCTGAAATAGGAATAGGCAATTGCGCTTGCCTAGTCGCCGAATGGGCAGTATATGGAATAAAAGCCTCCCTTGCAGGTTATCAAAACCTGCTTTTAGAGCATAATCATGTAGTTGGAAGAATAGATAATGGAAGCAAATTCCCAATACTCGCAGATTTAACAGTAGATGGGGCATTTGTGCAAAATGAAAGAGGAAGAGAAGACTACTACAAGTTTAGAAGATACTATGCGGGAGAAGACATGAACCCTGATGAGCAAACCGTAGAAGATTTTCTTAAAAATAGATTTCAGCGTGCACCTCTGGAAAGAATAATTCCATGTTTCATAAATAATAGAGCATGCGAAAAAATGACCAAAGACAAAAACCAAGAAGGGGCAATGGAAGATTTCACAAAAATAATTGAAATAGACCCTAATTTTAGCATGGCTCTAGTAAATAGAGGATTAATAAATTTTTCAAACATGAGAAATAAAGAAGCAGAAAGAGATTTCCTTGATGCCCTTGCCCTAGTCCCCTATAACAGCAATGTCCATGTAAACCTCGGAGCAATTTATCTTAGAAAAGGACTATTTTGCAAAGAATATAATGAACCTGATGAAGCAAGCTTTTGGTTTGAAAAAGCAAACACTCTATTGGACAAGTCCGTAGAATTGGACCGTCTCAACCCAGATGCCTACTACCACAGAAGGATGGCAAGAGAAGTTCTCGGAGATAAGAATGGCGCACAGGATGACCTAAGGGTATATAAAAAATGCAAAAATCATGATCCCTGCGAACATCAACACAATGACCTTCCAGAATTCCCAATGGAAAGAAAAAGAATCAGTATAAACATACCAAATATATGTAAATTAGACAAAGGAAGAACAATTCATGGACTAAAAGAATTCTATGTAGTCCACCTTTCAAAATACCTATATCCTCTAAGAAAAGTATTCGGATAAACCTAATCGATGACCAATTAATAATCTCAAATAAAAAATAGATATCATAATCTAATTAATTCTACTACAACAGATAACAATTGCTTTTTCTCTATTTTTATTGAAAGTCGTTTATACTTTATATACTAAAAATTATTATCTCCCATAACAACAATTGATTATTACACCTAAGATATCTCTTTTTCATAAGTCCTGGGGCATTTATTTAAAATCATTTAATATTGTATGCAACAATTAATCATTGTACATCAGATAACAATATATTTTAGGATAATGTTTTTAATTACTCACATGCAGCGATAAAATTCCATATATCTTTATATACTTCCACTCTCTAAAATCTTATCAGCAAAATGGTAAACGAAGAAATTCCAAGCGCTGGAGAGGCAATGCAGAGGTTGAAAGAAAGAGGTCACACCCCAACAGGTCTAGTTGTCGTCGGCGGAAATGGAGATTCTCAAACAACAACACACAAAACAAAATTTGGAACAGGAATATTTAGAACAGTGCAAGCGCAACTTCCAGATGATATTCCCTGGGATTCTTTAATTCCAAAATCTATAGAACTTCCAAAATATACCCAAACTGAAAAAGATGAAAGAAATAAGATAGCAACTAGATTAGAATATGCTCTACGTAACTTGGAAGAAGGCGAAACGAAAGAAGATCAAGAAAGGTTACAATCCCTTGGATTAAATCTAGAAAAAAGAATGAAATATTTTGATAGTGCAGTTGTAGTGCCTGTGGATGGCTCATATGACGATGGTCTTAAAGGTCTTTTAGAAAAAATACATAAAGACCAAAGATCTAAAGAACCCCTAACAAAAATTAGTGAAGAAGCAGTAAAGAATTTTAACAGACTTTTATTCAATGGAGTATTTCCAATAGGGGTAGATGAAAGAGGACTAGAAAACAGAACAATAAAGCCTCATTACACCTATGGTCTTCCATATGAAGCATATATTGACATAAGCAAACAGTCTATTTCTGAAGATTCTGGAATGGATGATGAGAGCAAAATAGCACAAGGAACTGCAATCATAATCCAAGGTAACATGATGCAAAATCTTCAAGCCATTGGGGAAGAAGACTTGCCTTTAATGAAATTTGTTCTTTTAGATAACAAAGAATTTTCTTATCTTTATAGAAGCGTACACGGCCCGCAGCCAGTCCCTCCACTTAAGGTTTTCGAAAAAGAAGACCAAGGTACAAGAGACCTAAGAAGATATAATGAACTAAAAAAGTTCAGAGAAGAAAATCCAGAATATCCGGGAAACCTTGATTTGGATAATCCAAAGCTAGTTCAATTGTTTAGAGATGAATATGCAAAAAGATATAGAATGGCAATTCTTGGCCAGGTTGAAGATAAAGATACTGGAAGTATTATTGCAGATAAAGTTCTTACAAGAGCATTAGACGATGGTGCAAGCGACTTTCACATTGACCCAAAAATAGATCCTAAAGCCGGAGCAGCATATAGTGTTTATGCAAGAGTAGATGGCAGAAGAAAAAGAATAAGGTGCGAACTTACACCTGAACAAGGAAATGATTTAATAAACGCACTAGTAACCCAAGCTGCAAGAGGAGTTAGAGATAGAAGACTCCCATTTGATGGAAATGTCAACTGTAAATTCTTTGGAAGACCTGAATTATTCCTTAGACTTTCAACAATTCCTTCTGGAACATATTTCAGCACAAAAACTGGAAAAGAAGAACCTCTTGAAAGCCTTGTAGCAAGAATTGCTGAAATGCACGGAAAAGCAATGAGCGTTGAGAAATTAGGGATGCCAAAATATCTTGAAAATACACTTCAAAAAATGGCAAATCAGATTAAAGGAATAAACATTCTAATCGGAGCAACCGGACAAGGAAAAACTACTACTCTTGCAGCAGTGCTTCAGTTAATCGACTCTAAGGAAAATAGAGTAATAACCTTAGAAAATCCAATTGAAAGAAGAATTAACGAGATAATTCACACCGAAGAAAATTCTGAAAGTGGATACACCATTGAAAAATTCGCCAGAGCCTTCGTTAGACAAGACCCCGATATAGTAATGGAAGGAGAAATAAGAGACGATGAAACATACAAGTTCGCAGCAGACGCCTCCATAACTGGACACCTTGTATTCACAACACTTCACGCAGATAACGTCCTAGAAGCACCATCAAGATTATTTGGTCTTATGGCAAATACAATGCAGGCAAGAAAATACAACAACATCATGGCAAAATCCATAAGATCCTTCCTCGCTCAGAAACTTGCAACAAAACTCTGCAAAAAATGTAATGACCATTATGACGGAACTGCAGAGATAGCAGATATGTTAGAGTGTCCTATTGAAACCATAAGAGAAATTTTCCCAGAACCTCTAATGCTCTACAAACCAAATGGCAGAGCCTCAAACGGAGAGATATGCAAAGATTGTAAAGGCAAAGGAGAAAAAGGAAGAATAGTCATCCCACAATATCTTCCAATGACAAAGGAATTAAGAAGATTATATATCAACATGGACGAAGATGAAGATAAATATCTTCAGGAAGGAAGAAAAGCAGGCCTATTAACTTTCCCAGAACTTGGAATGCTCTATGCAATAAGTGGATTTATCTCTCTTGATGAAATGAAAAGAAGCATAGCAGATGAAGAAGACATCTTTACAGAAAGAGATAACATGGTAAATATGATTAAGAAATGGCAACATCACAAAGATTGGTACACTTCAGACCATAATCCATTTATTAAAGTATAAATTAATTTTATTTGTTAATCTTATCGTGTATATATCCTGCCCCTAATGCGCCAATCATTAAGTCAAATGCTCCTCTTCCCACAAAAGTGCTGTAGTAAGCAATATTGCCTATAAAATCGCCAAAGTATTGCCTTTTCATACGAGTTATTTCAATTCCAAAATCTTGAACAAATCCAGATACACCGGAATACTCCAACAGAGCAACTGCTGCCACTGCTCCAATAACTGGAACTGCCCATTCCTTTCCAAATTCAACAATATGTTCTAGTTTATTCATTTTCATTATCTCCTAACTTTTCCAAGAACATTGATTAGTTAATCTTTAACCCGTAATAATAAGGGCGTATGAAACAAAAGCACCGAGAATCAATATCCAAATCTTCTTTCGTATTCCTTATGATTAAAGTATTCAATTATAACTGCAAGAATTTCAACATTACTTGGGGTAACAACAGAATAAACCAATCTCCAACCTTTGGTTAGGGGATACCACCATAAATTATCAATCTTATAATTTTGAATATATCTCTTAGGAATTAACTCTTTAGGAATGTGCTCTCCTGCAAAGACATTTTCCCTCAAATCGTCAACTGCCTTTTGTATTGATTTTCTCAGAGGACTATTTTCAGCCAAATCTCTAAAAGCTTCTTCTAAAGACTCTTCAGCAAAAATAACTCCATTTGCAGGCTTAAATAACCTCATAGATTAGTATCTCTTTTTATGTATAAATAACTTTGCAGACTCGGGACTCCAAATATAAACTACAACCCCATTTCTATCAATTCCTATCTTGTTATTATCCCAGAGATATTTTAAGATAACATTAAAAGTACCCCACATAACTTTTTTTGGTAATTTTGAAAATAATTCAGTTTTACCATATTCTCCTGAATGTTCCTTTATAAATTTCTCAACCATAATTACAGTTTCCAATCTCGGGCTTCGAGTAATTATATTTCCTATGTTAAACTTCATTTCCTGTTCCATTTTGACAGTTTGATTTATTTATCAGTTGATTATACTATCAATTGATACTATTTAAACTTTTCTAAGATAGCATAAACCTTAAAATACCATCATTCTATACCTTTCCATGACAAGTATCGAATTCAAAGACATAAAGAACTGGAACATAGAAATAGAGAAAGCCATCACAGATTCATGGAAAGAAAGTGAGCAATTCAAATTCGACATTAAAAAAGCGAAAAAGATTTACTCCATAGACACCCCTCCTCCTTATATTAACTCTCCAATTCATATGGGGCACGCAGTTACCTATTGCTACATGGACTTCTTTGCAAGATACAAGAGAATGAAAGGCTTCCAAGTTCTATTCCCTCTAGGTTTAGACAGAAATGGCTTGCCCATAGAAATGGGAGCAGAGAAAAAGTATAATATCTCCGCATTTAAAGTTGGCAGGGAGAAATTCATTGAATACTGTGAACAACTATTGAAAGAAACTTCCATAGAATCAACAGACACCTTCGCAAAACTTGGAATTTCATTCACTTCATACAAACAAAGCGAAGATATAGGTGCAGTCTATCTAACAGATTCCCCTGAATACAGAGCCCTCACCCAAGCAACATTCATAGATTTATACAAAAAAGGCATAGTCTACGAAGCAGCAAGAATAAACAACTGGGACCCTAAGCTTAGAACAACAATTGCAGATTCAGAGATAGAATACAAAGACATTCCCTCTACATTCAATGATATAAAATGGAAAGTCAAAGAAACAGGAGAAGATATTATAATAGCAACCACTCGTCCTGAGCTCATATGTACATGTGGAATGGTTATCTACAATCCAAAAGATGAAAGATATCAACACCTTCAAGGAAAAACTGCAATTTCCCCCATTTTCGGAAAAGAAGTTCCAATTCAAGAACACCCTCTGGCGGAAATAGAAAAAGGTTCAGGTCTAGTAATGATGTGCTCCGCTGGAGACCTATCAGACATTCAATTCTTCAGAGAAATGAACCTAAAACCAACAATAGCAATTAACATGGATGGAACAATGAATGAGCATGCAGGTTTGCTTAAAGGACTAAAGGTAAAGGACGCAAGAGCAAAGATAATAGAAGAACTAAAGAAAGAAAACATTCTAATTAAGCAAACACAAATAACTCACTCCACTCCAGTTTCAGAGCGTTCTGGAGCAGAAATAGAATTCATTGAAATGCCGGAGTTTTATCTTAAACAATTAGAAATAAAAGACAAAATAAGAGAAATCTCAAACAAAATAGACTTCTATCCAAAAGAATCAAAAAAAATATTAGATTCATGGATGGATTCCATTGCAATTGACTGGCCAATCTCGAGAAGAAGATTCTATGCAACTCCAATTCCTCTATGGAACTCTGGAGATTTAATTGCTTTGCCTTCCCCTGGAAAATATTATCAACCTTGGAAGGAATCTCCTCCAAAAGATGCAGAGGTATTCAAATCTGGAGAGTTTGTAGGAAAATTAAAAGACTTTCCAAAAGCAACCTGGAAAGGCGAGATAAGAGTATTTG
>Ga0208373_1002142_pt1 | contig 22911 bp, 21 predicted proteins | sample RifOxyC2_FD_184036 | JGI IMG/M metagenome (GOLD analysis project Ga0208373, IMG submission 184036) | Soil microbial communities from Rifle, Colorado - Rifle Oxygen_injection C2 (SPAdes) | ecosystem: Environmental > Terrestrial > Deep subsurface > Rock core/Sediment | place: Rifle, Colorado... | reverse complement strand
CTAGCGATTTCACGGCTTCAAATTCTTTCTTAGCCTGCGCTAAACCATGTTTGACTAAATCATTTAAAAAGTGCATGACCGTTTGAGTTTTCTTCACCATTTTTACAGCGAGTGAATATTCTGCATAATTTTTAAAGCCTAATAATTTTGCCAAAGCTAAGCGCGACTTTAAAATTGACTGCATGACGGGTGTATTGTTAAATTTTTTTGTGGCGCGTGTCGTGTAAGCGAAATACATTTCTTCACGCAGCTTTCGATTGTCGGCATAAGTCATCACGGCAATATAAGATGGCGCATCTAAAGTGAAAACCCAGCCGTTTAATTTTTTTAGCTTTGCCTGCGCTTTAGCAGATTCAACCGCATAAGCAGGGATGCCAGCTAATAATTTTTTGTCGATAATATGTTTTGTCCATGCATGCGTTGCATCCAGTACATGATTAGAAAATTGATTAGAAAGTTTGGAAAGTTTTTTGCAAAGCGCCGCAAATTTTTTTTTCTTTTTTATTGGCAGATTCACGCCGGATAATTTAAAACCTAATAATTCATGTTTGATGATGGTTTTTTGCGCGGTATCTAATGTTGAAAACTGTGTGCGCTTAATGCTTAATACGGCGCGGTATAATTTTTCATTGTGCGATAACTCAGTAGAGTATTTTGACAATACAGGCAGGCATGCTTCATAAATTTTTCTTAAATCTTCGCTGTTTTGCACATTATTTAAATGGCTGATCACCGACCAAAAATGATGCAGACGTGTTTCCATTTTTTCCATCGGCGTCATGAAATTATCCCAGGTGAATTTTTTTTGCTTGAGCAGTTTTTTTATTTCTGCGCGGTTAGCTGAGAGTATTTCATTTAATGTCGGCAGAATAGTTGAAATATTGATTTGACTAAACTGGGGAGGATTGATAACAGTAGTTTGCATGAATATACCCTTCGCATTTTGGTTTTCCGCTTTGTTTCACCCTTGCTCGCGTGATCATTTATCCTGCATAAACTCCGCGCGCTCGCGGCGGGTGCGCCGCGCGGAATTCCCAAACTGCTTGGGTCTATGGGTGCCAACCTAAGAGAACTCATTCGCGAGCAGTATAGTTACTCTTTAAGTGTGTTGATATTTTTATTTTGATAATTTATCCAAAGCATAAATTAATTTTTGAATTCCTTCAAATAATTCTAATAAATTTTTTCATCGAGATTTCCTATGTTGGAATTAATTTATTGATTGTGAGGGACGATTCATGAATTGTCCCTACAAAACTTTTATCTTTTCCCTTTTCCCTCTTCCTTTTATCTTTTCCCTATAACAGTATGCGCGGGCGGCAGAATTTCGAAATCATAATCTATGGTGTAATGTGCGCCGCGTGATTCTTTTCGCAAAAGAGCAGATTGTATGATGAGCATGGCAGTTTCTGTCAGGTTGCGTAATTCAATTAATTCTTTAGATAGAACAGTTTTTGAAAAGGATTCGTTTACTTGCCGCTGTATCGATGCAATCATTTTTTCCGCCTGCTGCAAACTTATATTGCTTCGGATGATGCTAACTTTTTCCCACATCATTTCGCGGATTTGTTGAATTATACCCTTCGTCTTTTGGTTTTCGGCTTTGTTGGCATCGTCGTTCGCAACAGTCATGTAACTCATGTACACTCCTGTTGCTTTCTCCTCGCCGCCTCGCTGAGAAACCAAAATACTCGGGTCTATTTGTGCCAGTCCATGAAAGCTCATTTGTGATTGGTATAAACTTTCAACAGGTAAGTGAGTTGTTTTTTGTTTTTCAGTTTCGTGAAAATCAATATCGGTTTTCGAATTTATTTTTGAAAAAGGTAATTGCTGCAATTCATGCTCGATTGTTTTTGCAGCACTGACAGCAAAGACAAGACATTCTAATAATGAATTGCTTGCCATTCGGTTAGCGCCATGCAGTCCGGTAAAAGCTGTTTCGCCGACAGCAAATAAATTTTTTAAAGTTGTTTGTCCGGATAAATCTGTCACCACCCCGCCGCAAGTGTAATGCGCAGCCGGTGAAACTGGAATCGGTTCTTTAGTCATGTCAATACCGCAATCCAAACATCGCTGATAAATAGTTGGAAAACGTTTTTGAATAAATTCAGCAGGCTTATGAGTAATATCTACATAAACATGATCTAAATGATGTTTGTCCATTTCTGTTTTAATGGCGCGCGTCACAATATCGCGCGGCGCTAATTCTAAACGTTTATCATAGGCAGACATAAAACGCGTTCCATCCGGCAAAATTAAAATGCCGCCTTCGCCGCGAACGGATTCGCTGATGAGAAATGTACTGTTTTGATGATACAAACAAGTTGGATGAAACTGCTGAAATTCCATATCGGCAATACGACATCCAGCGCGATATGCCATCGCAATACCGTCGCCTGTTGTACGATCAGCATTAGTCGTATGTGAATAAACAAAACTGGTACCGCCAGTTGCCAGCACAATTTTTTTAGCTGAAAATAATTTTAATTCTTGCGCATGATTGTCTAAGACCAGACAGCCGATGCATTGATCGTGTTCACAGATTAAATCAATTGCAGTATGCTCAGTAAAACAAGTAATATTCTGATGATTCAGCGCTTGATGTGCTAATGTGTGTACAACAACGTAACCTGTTTTGTCATCTACATGTAAAATGCGGCGATGTGTATGTCCACCTTCTTTATTTAAATGAAATAGACCCTTCGTCTTTTGCTTTTCAGCTTTATGTTGCGGTGTTTCTTCTTGTGTAAACATAACGCCTTGTGAAATGAGCCATTCAATCGCAGGCCTTGCTTGTTCTACGGTAAATTTCACCACGATAGGATCGCATAAACCTGCGCCTGCTTTTAATGTATCGCGGAGGTGAGACTCAATGCTGTCTTCTTTTGCCATGACGGTTGCAATGCCGCCTTGCGCCTGCTGAGAAGAACTGTCGAGCAAGGGACTTTTGCTGATGATCGCGATATTAGCATGATCTGCAAGACTCAGTGCCAATGTTAAACCTGCTGCGCCGCTGCCGATGACAAGAATGTCGAAGGATGGTGTTTGCATATAAAGCTCGTATTTTAAAATCATCTTGAGGATAATAAATCCAGTAAAGTGTACACTATTTTAAAATAAAATTCTTCAAGCATGATTTTAAAATGCGATCTTTATTATTTATTCATTCCGCATTTTCAAGTAGAATATATCTTTTCTATGAGAAAGGATATATTTTATGAAATACAAAATTCTTATCAGTATTTTTTTTATATTTTTATTTCCAGTTTCAATTTATGCAACGCAAAAAATAGTGAGTCATGAAAAAATAATGGGGAAATTAAATGTGCAATTAGAAAAAATTTCGACAACTGATGCTACAAAACCCATTAGGGTGACTTCTGCTCATCCTGTTTTTCAAATTACTTTAGAATCCAATCCGACCACAGGTTATTCCTGGCGATTATTTGAAATAGATCGTACAGTGATGACGCCGCTGAAACAAATCTATCATGCGCCGCCTACTTTTATTCATGTTAAAGGTAAAAAAGAATTTTTAGCGGGCGCGCCGGGTTATGAAGTGTGGACATTTGAAGTAAACCATGCAGCATTTGCTGTGCCAGGTATATCTAAAATGACACTGACTTATATGCGTCCGTGGGAAACAGGATCAGGTATAACAAAAACATTTGTGGTGTTGTGGCAGTAAAGTCAGGGAAAAGAAATTGTAGGGACAGGTCGCGACCTGTCTGTGCAGGCAAAATAAAATAGGTCAATTCAATTGAAAAAAATTTTTCTTACGGCATTCATTGTTATTTTCTGTATCGCGAGTTTAACTGCTTGTCATTCTTCTCATACCTATCAAGGTTATGTGGAAGGAAAATATGTTTATCTATCATCACCGATTGCCGGCAGATTATTAGTGGTAGGTGTGAAAAAAGGCGAGAGTGTTAAAAAAGGTCAATTAGCCTTTGCATTGGAGCAGCAGCCTGAGTTTGCTGAATTACAATCAGCATTAGCGCACGTGAATGCAGCGGCTGCTAATTTAGCGAATTTAAAATTAGGCAAACGTCCTTCAGAATTAGCGTCTATTGAAGAACAGATTGCGCAAGCGCATGCTGATTTAGAATTATCTAAAGTCACTTTGGCGCGATATAAAATTTTGGAAAAACAAAATTTAGTGGATGTGCAGACTGTGGATGATTATATTGCACAAGTGAAAGCCAACCGCGCAAAAGTAGGACAGCTTTCTGAAAATTTAACCACCGCAAAATTAGCTGCGCGTATTAATGAAGTGAAAGAAGCAGCAGCGCAATTGGATGAAGCCACCGCAGATTTAGAAAAAGCGCGATGGGCAGTGTCGCAGAAAACAGTATATATTCCGCAAGATTCTATTGTGTATGATAAATTCTATCGCGTCGGTGATGAAGTGCCTGCTTATTACGCTGTGCTTTCTTTATTATTGCCGGCAAAATCGGTGATTGTTTTTTATGTGAATGAAAAAGATTTAGCATCAATTCAGTTAAATCATTTTGTTTCGATACACTGTGATGGTGACAGTAAATCTTATCAGGCTAAAGTGACTTATGTTTCTGATGCTGCTGAATACACGCCGCCTGTGATTTACAGCAGAAGCGCGCGTTCAAAATTAATATACCGTATCGAAGCGAAATTTACCGGCGAAAATAAATTGCCTTTGCATCCGGGTGAACCGGTGGATGTGATGATCAACCCGTAGCCGCAGGCTTTAGCCTGCGTGTTTTAATTCGCAGGCTAAAGCCTGCGGCTACCAATCTTTTTATGTGAAAAAAATGAATCATATGTCATACATCATCAACGCACAAAATTTAAAAAAATGTTTTGCCAATTTAATCGCGGTGGATGATGTTTCAATTCAAGTTAAACAAGGCGAAATCTTCGGTTTTTTAGGACCAAACGGCAGCGGCAAAACAACGACCATTCGCATGCTGTGTGGTTTGTTAATTCCAGACGGCGGCAGCGGTACTTGTTTAGGTTTTGATATTGTCAAAGATTCATTTCAAATTAAACAGCAAGTTGGTTATATGATGCAGCGGTTTGGTTTGTATGATGATTTAACTGTTTATGAAAATTTAGATTTTGTCGCGCGTTTATATGCAGTGAAAAATTTTAAAGAGCGCATTGAAAAAACTTTAGACCGTTTAGCATTTCCTATGATGCGTGTTCATCAATTGGCGGGACATTTATCCGGCGGATGGAAACAGCGTTTAGCATTAGCTGCCGCTATTTTGCATGAACCCAAACTTTTATTATTGGATGAACCCACTGCCGGCGTGGATCCAAAAGCGCGCCGTGATTTTTGGGATGAAATCCATGATCTGTCAACCGAAGGCATTACCACTTTAGTCAGCACACATTATATGGATGAAGCAGAACGCTGCACACGTTTAGCTTATTTAAGTCATGGAAAAATTTTAGTGCAGGGAAATATGGATAACGTGATTGAACACGCGCATTTAATGACTTATGAAGTGCGCGGCAATGATTTAGCAAATTTGGCAAAAGAATTACGGCAGACAATGGCTACGGTACAAATTGCATCATTTGGACAATCGCTGCATGTGAGCTGTGCTGATGAAGAAACGATCGAAACCCTAGTTAAAAAATATCAGCGTCCAGATTTAACTTGGCGAAAAATTTCTTCTAATTTAGAAGATGTATTTATCAGTTTTATGGATGAAAAACACGATATATAAATCGTAGGGATAGGTCGCGACCTGTCCGTACAATAAAAAATATAAAAATATTTTTACCGCACATTGGAACACCCATGAAATTTTCTTGGAAAAGATTAGGCGCTATTGTTTATAAAGAATTTATTCAAATTAAACGCGATCGTTTAACGTTTGCGATGCTGCTTGCTATTCCAATCATCCAATTAATTTTATTTGGCTACGCGATTAACAGTAATCCAAAATATTTACCGACAGCCGTTGTGTCAAATGATCAAAGTGAATTTACGCGGCAGTTTATTGCAGCGCTGCAAAATACGGATTATTTTAAAATCGTTTATCCCAACACCACTGAAAAAAAGGCCGCGCGTTTATTAAAAGAAGGGCGCGTTGAATTTGTTGTCAATATCCCTACGCGATTTACACACGATTTAATTCAGGGCGAAAAACCGAATTTATTAATCACAGCTGATGCAACAGATCCTGTGGCAACCATTAATGCTATTGCAGCGGTAAATGGATTAGCGCCGCAAGTTTTTAATTTGCAGTTTCAGCGCGGATTAAAATATTTAGAACAAACAGCACCGCCTTTTAATTTAATGATTCATGCTCAATATAATCCAGAAGCAATTTCGCAATATAATATTGTGTCAGGTCTGATGGGCGTTGTGCTGACCATGACAATGGTGATGATTACTTCAGTTGCCATTACGCGCGAACGTGAACGCGGCACGATGGAAAATTTATTAGCCATGCCAGTTTTACCGCTGGAAGTTATCATCGGAAAAATTCTGCCGTATATTATCATGGGATACATGCAGCAATTTTTAATTATTGCTATTGCCACGACAGTTTTTGCAGTACCGTTTGAAGGCAGCATCATTTTATTATTATTCTGCACGCTGCCTTTTGTTGCCGCTAATTTAGCCATTGGATTATTGTTCTCTACCTTAGCGAAGAACCAACTGCAGGCAGTGCAGATGACTTTCTTTTTCTTCCTGCCTTCGATTTTATTATCTGGTTTTATGTTTCCATTTTTCGGTATGCCAGAATGGGCGCAATGGCTAGGAAATTTATTGCCGCTCACGCATTTTCTTTATGTGGTTCGCGGTATCATGTTAAAAGGCAATACTTTTATTTACGTTTTGCCGCACATTTGGCCAATGCTGCTGTTCACATTGGCTGTTATTTTGATTGGATTGAAATGGTATCGCAGGACACTGGATTAGGAAGAAGAGAAAAGATAAAAGGAAAAAATTATTGTAGGGGCAGACCCATGTGTCTGCCCGTGAATTGTACGGATAAGCCGCAACTTGTCCATCCATACAATAAAAATAAATTTTTTTTAAATCTCTTGCGTAAAAAAAACACCTAGTTCAAAATAGGCGCGGTTTAAGTTTAAAAATAATTTCTGCCATTTCCTTTTTCCCTTTTATCATTTCCCTTTTGTCTTTTTTCGATTGGCAGAATGAATAGATTTATTTTTTTAAATAAAGAATAAATTTGTAATAAATAGAAAATATAAATAAGGACATCACCATGCTTACTACTCAAGCAGCGCCGTTTGATCAAAACACGACACCGAAACAAGTTTTAAATTTCATGAAGGAACAAGCTATTCGGTTTATTGATTTACGTTTTACTGATACACGCGGAAAAGAACAGCACGTTTCTATTCCAGCCAGCATTGCTGATAAAGGTTTTTTTGAAGATGGCAAAATGTTTGATGGTTCTTCTATTGCGGGATGGCGTGCAATCAGCAGTTCTGATTTAGTCTTAAAACCAGATTTAAGCACGGCATTTAAAGACCCGTTTTATGATGAGCCGACTTTAACGATTCGCTGTGATGTCGTTGATCCAGATACCTCGCAAGGTTATACGCGCGATCCGCGTTCTGTGGCAAGACGCGCTGAAGCTTATTTAAAATCCACCGGCATTGCGGATGTTTGTTATTTTGGTCCTGAGCCTGAATTTTTTATTTTTGATGATGTGCGCTGGGAAATTCAGATGAACCGCGTATTTTTTGCAGTGGATTCTAAAGAAGCGGCATGGAATTCTGCGACTGAATATAAAACAGGCAACATGGGGCATCGTCCGACGATAAAAGGTGGTTATTTTCCTGTACCGCCGGTAGATTCTTCTCAGGATTTGCGTTCAACTATTTCCGTCATTTTAGAAAATTTAGGTATTTTAGTGGAAGCGCATCATCATGAAGTGGCAACCGGCAATCAAAATGAAGTGAGCGTTATTTATAATTCTTTATTAAAAAAAGCCGATGAAATCCAAGTGCTCAAATATGTGGTGCATAATGTGGCGCATGCTTACGGCAAAACAGCGACATTTATGCCGAAACCTTTGGTGGGTGATAATGGAAACGGCATGCACTGTCATCAGTCTTTAGCCAAAGACGGTGAAAATATTTTTGTCGGTTCAGGCTATGCAGGTCTTTCAGATATCGCTTTATATTATATGGGCGGCATTTTAAAACATGCGCGCGCGCTCAATGCATTTACCAATCCTTCAACGAACAGCTACAAACGTTTAATTCCAGGTTATGAAGCGCCGGTAATTTTAGCTTATTCTGCGTGTAACCGTTCAGCAGCGATTCGCATTCCGTATGTTTCCAATCCTAAAACGCGCCGCATTGAAGTGCGTTTTCCAGATCCGATGGCAAATGCTTATTTGGCTTTTTCGGCAATGCTGATGGCAGGATTAGACGGCATTCAAAATAAAATTCATCCGGGCAATGCAATGGATAAAGATTTATATGCATTGACATTAGCGGAACAAGAAAGCCTGCCGCGTGTTTGTGTGTCATTGCCCAGCGCTTTGAAGGCATTGAAAAAAGATCATGATTTCCTGCTGAAAGGCGATGTGTTTACGCAAGACCTTTTAAATGCTTACATTGATTTGAAAATGGAAGAAGTGGTTAAACTCAGCAAATTTACGCATCCGATTGAGTTTGAAATGTATTATAGTCAGTAGGGATAAGTCGTGACTTGTCCGTAAGGGGAAGGTTTTGTTGTAGGGGCGATTCATGAATCGCCCCATTTCATGTCCATTTTTTACGTGCTTTTTCATTTTAATTTTGTTAACATTGCGTCAAAAATTTATAGGCACAATGTTATATGAATACACTCGGGATATTTGTCATCATTAGCCTTGTTTTAATTTTCATCGCAATTATTTTTTTAATTCTTCAAAAATATTTTTCTAAAGACTCTCATCAGGAACTTTGGTTTCAATTATTAGAATTAATTCAAACAGCCGTTCAAAAAAATATGGCTGATGTGCGTGAGCAAATTAGCAATTCATTGAAACAGCACGCTGAACTTTTAACTAAACAAATTGAACAGCTCACGCAGCAAACTAGTGAACGTCTCAAAGAAATCAGCGGACAGGTAGATAAACGGCTTGCCGATGGTTTTGAAAAAACCACCGCGACTTTTACGGATATTTTAAAACGGCTTACCATTATTGATGAAGCGCAGAAAAAAATTACCGAACTTTCGAATAATGTCGTGTCGTTAGAAGAAATTTTATCAGATAAACGTTCGCGCGGCGCTTTTGGCGAAGTGCAGTTAGCAGCATTAATTCGAAACGTTATGCCGGAAAAACATTTTGCTTTGCAGCATGTACTGTCAAATGGCAAGCGCGCAGATTGTCTATTATTTTTGCCTGAACCTACGGGAAACATGGTGATTGATTCTAAATTTCCGTTGGAAACTTATCATAAATTAATGGATACACAATTAGCATCATCTGAAAAAAATTTATTGGAACAGCAATTTAAGCGCGACATTCAAAAACATATTCAGGATATTGCAGAAAAATATATTATTCCGGGTGAAACTTCTGATGGCGCCATGATGTTTATTCCAGCGGAAGCTGTGTTTGCGGAAATTCACGCGCATTATCCCGAATGTGTTGAGCGCGCGCATCAATCGCGCGTGTGGTTAGTTTCACCGACAACCATGGTGGCGATTTTAACCACAGTGCGTGCTGTTTTAAAAGATGCGGCTACACGCGAACAAGTACACATTATTCAACAACATTTAATTGAATTAGGAAAAGATTTTGAACGTTTCCAAAAACGAATGGATAATTTGGCGCAGCATATTGATCAAGCAAATCGTGATGTGCAGGATGTACACACGTCATCAAAAAAAATTACGGGACGTTTTGAAAAAATTGAGCAGGTAGAGCTTGAACAAAAATCACCGTAGAGACGCGATTTATCGCGTCTCTATTATTGGTAAAAATATAGGGTAAAAATGAATCGCTCTGTCAAATTTAAGAATGAATATCGCATTCCATCTACGCGTATAAAAAATTATGACTATGGTGCTAATGGCGCGTATTTTGTAACGATTTGCACACAAGCTAAAAAAAATTTTTTCGGGGAAATTTGTGAATCTTCATCTGGTATTTCTTCAATTAATATTTCTATAGATGAATTAAAAAAATATTATATGATATATTCTCAGTTAGGTGACATTGCTAAAAAATATTGGTTGGAAATTCCAAATTATTTCCCATTTATTACACCAGATGAATGGATTGTTATGCCTAACCATGTACATGGTATTTTAACCATTGATCGTGCTATTTATCGTATAAAAAATCAAGACGCGATAAATCGCGTCTCTACGAAAGGCGGCATTACCTCTGATAAAAATCCAATGTTGTATAAAAATTTATCAACAGTTATTCGATGGTATAAAGGTCGTGTAGCTTTTGAAGCTAGAAAAATAGAACCTGATTTTGCTTGGCAATCGCGTTTTTATGATCATGTCATACGTAATCAAAAAGATTGGATAGCTGTTTCTGAATATATTATCTTTAATCCACAGAATTGGGGAGAATCTCAAAAAAAGAATGATGATTTCAAAAATCTTTTTAAAGATTGAGGCGTGTTTTATGGAAAAATCGGCAAGGAAGAAAATATACCAATCACGAATGAAATTTCGGGGTTGGCACAACAAATAGACCCGACCATTTTTACAGGAGTGCAAAAATAGCCCAAAATGACGTAGTCATTTTGACCCCGAAGGGGTTTCGTACATGGATATACGAAATACTATTTTGGTTTCTCGGCGAGGCTTTGATAAGTGAGCAATAGAGCTACATGACTGTTGCGAGCGACGATGCTAGTAAAGCCGAAAAGCAAAAGACGAAGGGTATATTAATCAATAAAAGAGGAAATCATAATGTCAACAAAAATACAACACATACAGAGCGCTGATGTCGTCAATGATAGCATGGGCAGACAATATCATGTGCATTTGGCGCCGGGAGAATTGGCTGAGTTTATTATTTTGGTGGGCGAGGCGGCGCGTGCAGAACGTGCGGCTGAACTGTTATCTGACATTCGTATTCACGAGCAAAACCGCGAATACAATTCATTCACGGGAAAGTATAAAGGATTAGAAGTGACTATTATGTCAACAGGCATGGGACCGGGTGCAACAGAAATTGGTTTGGTAGAAATTTTTCAGTTGACTAAATGCCCGACGATTATTCGTGTGGGTACTTGCGGCGCATTACAGGCGAATATTAATTTAGGCGATTTGGTGATTTCCAGCGGCGCTGTGCGTTTAGAAGATACTTCTACTTGTTTTGTTGTTGAAGGCTATCCAGCGATAGCGCATCATGAAGTTGTGTTAGCATTAATCAAAGCAGCGCATGATGAAAAAGCACCGCATCATGTCGGCATTACTGCAACGGCTTCTGGATTTTATGGTGCGCAGGGACGAAAAATTCCCGGTCTTTATGTTCGTAATCCTAATTTGCCTGACGAATTAGCTCAAATGAATGTATATAATTTTGAAATGGAAGCTTCGACTATTTTCACTTTGATGGCAACACAAGGTTTTCGAAGTGGCGCTGTGTGCGCCACCGTTGCTAACCGCCCATGCGGTACTTTTATTGACCCTGAAAGTAAAAAAATAGCTGAAAAAAATTCTTTGATGGCAGGCTTAGAGGCGCTAGTAAATCTGGCTGAAATGGATAAACGCAAAGAAAAAACAGGTCAAGCTTATTGGATGCCGGAGAAGATCTAAAAAACCAAACTATATGAGTCCTAGATATTCTTTCCTAAACTTGCTATGATTTCCCTCATTCATCAATGAGGGAAATCATGCTGTCATTTGCTCATATTCCCATGCGGAACATCGGTCCTATTTTAATTCAAACATGGGCTGAGAAAATCTCTGTGCCGCTTGCTACTTTTGAATCACCGGTTTGGGCAGCGGTTAATCGCGGCGCGCGTGTTTCGCGTCATACATCGGGTATTGAAGTTGTTGTCGTGCAAGAATGCATGACGCGTTCAATTATTTTAGAAGCAATTCATTTAAAAGAAGCACTGAATTTTTTAAGTTGGTTAGATAAAGAAAAAGAAACATTGAAAAAAAAAGCAGAAAGTACGAGTCAATTTATTCAATTTAAAAATTTTCAATCGCAATTAGTCGGTAATTTAATTTATGTACGGTTTGAATTTTTAACTGGCAATGCGGCTGGACACAACATGACAACAAAAGCAGCACAAGTTTTAATGGATTGGATAATCGCTGCTTATCAAAAAGAAAAGGGATTGATTAAAGTTATTTCAGTTTCAGGTAATTACTGTACCGATAAAAAAGTTTCAGCGGTCAATGGAATTTTAGGACGAGGGAAATATGTGATTGCCGAAATGATTATTCCGAAAAAAATTTGCGAAAAATTATTAGATACTTCACCTGATGCCATCGTTGAATTAAATCAGAAAAAAAATTGGATGGGTTCAACGCTTGCCGGCAGTGTGCGCTCGGCGAATGCGCATTTTGCCAACATGCTGCTGGCATTTTATTTGGCGACCGGACAAGATGCTGCGAATATCATCGAAGGTTCGCAAGGTTTTACGTATGCAGCCTTAAAAAACGAGGAGCTTTATTTTTCGGTCACCTTGCCGAACATTATTGTCGGCACTGTCGGTGCTGGAAAAAATTTTGATTTTGTGAAAGAGAATTTAAAACAAATGGATTGTGATGAGACAACAGGAAAAAATAAAGGTGATTCATCAAGACGATTAGCGATGATTGCTGCTGCCGTTGTTTGCTGCGGAGAATTATCTTTATTGGCAGCATTAACAAAAAATGGAGAATTGGTTCGCAGTCATTTGGCGATGGAAAGAAATATAAAACTAAATTTTTAAGCGAGTTATCATGAATATCGGCATTGAATCAATCGGATTTTATACATCACGCTATGTGCTGGATTTAAAAAATTTAGCACAGATGCGTCAAATTGAAATAGAAAAATTTTGTGCGGCAGGGCAATCTCAAATGTCTATTGCGCCGCCGAATGAAGATATTGTGACGATGAGCGCTAGCGCAGCATTAGAAGCATTAAAAGAGAGTAATAAAAATGAGATTGATCAATTATTTTTTGCCACCGAATCCAGTTTTGATCAATCTAAATGCGCAGGCATTTATGTACATCACTTATTAGGATTAAAAAATAATTGCCGTGTGATTGAATTTAAACAAGCCTGTTATGGCGCAACAGGCGCATTGCAGTTAGCGGTTAATGAGATTAGACAAAATCCTCATCAAAAAATATTAGTAATTGCTGCTGATATTGCACATTACGCTTTAAATTCTGTTGCAGAAACATCACAAGGCTGCGGCGCAATTGCGCTGATAATAAGCGCGCATCCTTCTATTTTAACAATAGAAAAGGTGAGCGGATATTATGTAGAGGATGTGATGGATTTTTGGCGGCCAAATTATTTAACCGTGCCGCTTGTGGATGGAAAATATTCAGCGCGGATTTATTTAGAAGCATTAGAAAAAAGTTTTAAAGCATTTCATGAAAAAACAAATTTAAATCTAAATCAGATTGATTATTTTTGTTATCACACGCCAGTGCCGAAATTAGTCGAAAAGGCGCACAAAAAACTATTGCAGTCTTTGCCAGAATTTTATGAGAAAACAGTAAAAGATATACAAACAGGATTGTGCTATGCCAGAGAAGTCGGAAATATTTATACGGCATCTTTATATTTAAATCTTTTATCTCTGCTTGAAAATACTGAACAGGATTTATCAGGAAAGCGAGTCGGTTTTTATAGTTATGGATCTGGCTGCATGGCAGAATTTTTTACTGGCATTGTCCAAAAAGATTATCAGAAAAAATTAAATAAAAATTTTCATGAGCAACAACTTTCAAAAAGAAAATTTATCAATGTTGAAACGTATGAAGATTGGCACCGATTTAGTTTGCCGGAAGACGGATCATTATTTGAGTTGCAGCAAAACGAAACGGGCGAATTTAGTTTGAAAAATGTTGATCAGCATAAGAGGAATTATGTTAGACAGAGGGCGGTTTGCGAATAGTTATACTGCTCGCGAATGAGATTTCTTAGGTTGGCACCCATAGACCCAAGCAGTTTGGGAATTCCGCGCGGCGCACCCGCAACGAGCGCGCGGAGTTTATGCAGGATAAATGAGCACGCGAGCAAGGGTGCAACAAAGCGGAAAACCAAAATGCGAAGGGTATAAACCGTAGAGACGCGATTTATCGCGTCTGAGACAGCGACACATGGAAACCAACACAATCATTACGGCGCAATCACCGGGTAAAATTATTTTGTCAGGAGAATATGCTGTTCTTTATGGCAGTTCAGCGATTGCAATGGCAGTTAATCGTTTTATGACTGTCACTATTGAACCTTTTTCTTCTGAACAAAATGAAATTTATGTGATAACTGAACGAAAAAAAGAAAAAATTTATTTAGATAAATTAATTGATACGCATGAAAAAATAAATAAACGTTATGAAAGTTTTTTAAAAGGCAATTTGCCGATTGTTTCTGTATTAGAAAATCCCTTAGATTTGACTAAATCTGTTTTGGCAAGTTTTATTTTGTTGTTTGAAATAAAAAAATTTCATTCAATGACTATTCGAATTCAGAGTGAAATACCTATTGGCTGTGGTATGGGATCTTCGGCTGCTTTAATTTCCGCTTTATTATTAGCGTTGTCAGGTTACTTTCGAAAACACATGGATCAACGGTCATTTATAGAACTAGCCATTCAATCAGAAAATTTGCAACATGGGAAAGCTAGTCAATTGGATTTGCGAACTTGTTTGTTGGGCGGCGGATTGCGTTACTCAGCTAAGCGAATACTAAAATTAGATCTTTCATTCTTGCTTTTTTTCCTCATCAATACAGGCAAACCGCAATCTACTACTGGAGAATGTGTCACACAAGTTGCCGAAAATTTTTCACAAAAAAGCATTTGGCGATCATTCAGGCGAGTGACGTCACAAATGAATATTGCATTAAAAAATTTAAATTGTAATTTGCTGCACGATTTGATTTTAGAAAATCATTATTTACTTTGTAAAATTCAAGTCGTGCCTGAAAAAGTAAAGCATTTTATTTCATTACTGGAGGAAAAAAATTTTGCAGCAAAAGTTTGCGGTGCAGGGTCAGTCAGCGGAGAAACTGCGGGGATTGTATTAGTATTGGGTCAATTAACGGCAGATGTTCAATTACTTTGTAAACAATATCAGTATGAAATTTTATTGTGCAGAAATTATCAGGAAGGGGTGAAAATTAGATCATTGTAGGGACAGGCCATGACCTGCCCATTTAAATTTTAAACTGAGAACAGCATGTTAGATTTTTCTATTTCTATTCCCGGTTCAATTATTTTATTAGGCGAACATGCTGTGCTTAAAGGTTATCCTTGTGTTGCGTGCGCCGTTAACAAAAGACTTATCATTAACTTTAAAAAAAGAAATGATGATCAAATAAAAATTTTTTCTGAATTAGGACAGGTAAATTTCTTATTAAAAAATTTAGCGGCTCAGAAACCATTTGAATTTTTATTAGAAAGCATTTTAGTTTATAAAGCTTTTTTAAAAAGCGGATTTGAATTAACAGTTAATTCAGAATTTTCTTCGCAAGTGGGTTTAGGTTCTTCGGCTGCAATAACAGTCGGCGTGTTAGCAACGCTGCAGTATTTTTTGTTTGGTAAATTAAACCAGAAAGAATTATATGAAGAGGCACTTAAAGTTGTTCGAAAAATACAAAAACGCGGTTCAGGTTATGATATTGCTGCCAGTATTTTTGGCGGAATTTTTGATTATCAATGCGATCCGTTTGTGTTAAATCCGATTCAAACTGTGCCGAATTTGGCGTTGATTTATTCGGGTTATAAAACGCCCACTGCTGTTGTGCTAGAAAAAATTTCTTGGCTGGAAAAAAATAATCCGGCTTATTATCAAAAAAATTATCAGGCAATAGGTGACTGCGTTAAAAAATCAATGATTTCTTTTAAAAATTCTGATTGGGAAAATTTAGGTGAAATTTTTAATGAGGAACAATTTTTATTAAAAAGTTTAGGTGTGAGTGATGCAACGCTCGATGATATGGTTGTGCGTGTATTAAAATTGCCGAATGTCTTGGGCGCAAAAATTTCCGGTGCTGGTTTAGGTGATTGCGTAGTAGTTTTGCTAAAAAATACACATGAAAAATTAATTTTTCCATCGCATGAAGTCATTAACGTTAGAGTAGAAGGGGATGGGGTGAAAATAATTTTATGAAAAATCACTTGAAAGAAGCTTCTGCTTTCGCACCAATCAATATTGCACTCTGCAAATATTGGGGAAAACGCGATGAAAATTTAAATCTGCCGATGACAGATAGTTTATCACTCAGCGTGCCTTCTTTAGGGACCACGACAAAAATTTCATTTGCTGAAGATAAAGATACGATTATTTTTAATCATCAATTATTAAATGATCACTCTGATTTTAAAAAACGTCTCATTCATTTTTTAGATTTATTTCGTCCAGCTAGAATAAAATTTAAAATTGAAACCTATAATAATATTCCCACCGCTTCAGGTCTTGCTTCTTCTGCCAGTGGTTTTGCTGCTTTAACATTAGCGCTGAAACAATTATTGGATTGGAATTTTTCATTAAAAGAATTATCAATGATTGCAAGATTGGGCAGCGGCAGTGCGTGCCGTTCTGTTTTTCAGCAGGGTTTTGTGCATTGGCATGCAGGTATTGATCTAGATGGCAAAGATTCTTTTGCGGAAAATTTGAAAACTGTTTGGTCTGAATTGTGTTTAGGTTTTGTTTTCATTGATGATCAGAAAAAAAATATTTCTTCCAGAGAGGCAATGAAAAGAGTGGTAGAAACTTCTTCGCTGTATTCATCTTGGCATTTGCAAGTTAAAAAAGATTTAAATTATTTGTTCGATGCGATGGAGAAAAAAGATTTTGAACAGTTTGGGCAAACAGCAGAAAATAATTGTTTAGTGATGCATGCTTGTCTTTTAGCCGCTAATCCGCCGATTATTTACTGGAAAACAGAAACCTTTATGGTGATGGAAAGAGTACGAAGAATTCGCCAAGCTTATTTTCCTTTATATTTTACGATTGACGCAGGTCACCAAGTTGTTTTATTATTTTTGGCAGATCATGAAGAAGAAGTGAAAATTCTATTTCCAAAAATTTTTATTGTGAAGCCGTTTGATAAAAGGGACATCCATGTCGTCTGTTATTCTAGTGAACGAACAAGATGAAATTTTAGGCGAGGAAGAAAAATTAAAAGCGCACCAATTGGCGTTATGTCATCGCGCGTTTTCTATTTTTATTTTCAAAGATAAAATTCAGCAAGAAGTTTTATTACAGCAACGTGCAAAAAATAAATATCATTGCGGCGGTTTATGGACAAACACTTGCTGCAGCCATCCGCAGCCTTTTGAAAAAACATTGAAATCAGGACAGCGGCGTTTGCAGGAGGAACTTGGATTTTCTGTGCCGCTCAAAGAAGTCGGTGTGTTTCATTATCAGGCAGAATTTGATAATGGATTGACGGAAAACGAAGTAGATCATGTGTTAATGGGTTTTTATTCTGGAAAAATTATCCCGGATCAAAATGAAATTGCAGATTTTTCTTGGGTAAAAATGAGTGATCTAAAAAAAGATTTAAAACAGCATCCGAATAAATATACGCCGTGGTTTTTGCCTGCTTTAAAAATTATAACATCCACCGTATTTCAACATCTCGCTAAATAGGCACATTATTTTTTCACAAAATATTTTTTAAATTCTAGCGACAAAAGAGTTTTTATCGCTCCTATATTTTTTGTGGAAAAATAAATAATGGCAAAGGCGGGAAGTGTTTTATAATTTAATGAAACATCGTGAATAATAGAAACATGTTCAGATAAAAACTTTTTAAATTTTTCTCTATCTGGCTGATACAGTTTTGTATCATAGCCTGATGCATTATAAGCTAACAGCCAGCCGTAATAGTTGTCTTTATTTTTTTTCCAAGCTTTTTCAAAATTTAATTTTTGGTTATTGAAAAAATGTTCGACTGGGTTAATGCCGAAAGTATAATAAGTTAAATCTGCTAATCCCATGCCGCCGAAACGGCAGACATTAAATTCAATGGGAATTAATTTTTTCTGGGAGCTGTATTTGAATTCTGCATGAATGGGAAAAGATTTCATTTCAAATGATGCATTTAATTTTTTAAAGAAATGATAAAAAGACTGATGATGCTGATCAAAAATAGTTTGGCAAGTATAGTAGAGCAATTGAGGATAAGCTGAATTTGAAGCAGGGTGATGATAAATATTTAAAATAACAGGATTGCCTGCATCGTCATAATACATATCTACTGCATATTCATCGCCATCTACGTATTCTTCTATCATTAATTTATCTGAAAAAATATTCGGATAGATTTTTTTAAAATAATTTAATTCCTGATTTAATTTCTCTGCTATTTGCTGAGTATCAGTTTGTTCATTAATTTCATAAACACCACCTGCCATAAAACCTGTTTCAGGTTTGATAATATAGTTAGAATTTTTTTTAAAATTGAAAACATGATTTTTTAAATCAGCAATAGCAATTCGGTCAAAATAAAAATCAGGGAAAACTTTTTTTAGTTTTTGACGGAAAGCATATTTATTTCTGAAAGATTCAATTCTTTTTTGCCAGCTTTCATCCAGCAGGTGAGAAATTTTTGAATAAGTCGTATCTGACGGTAAATAAAATTTATCTTGAGAATGAATACGGATATTTTTTTCTAATAATGTTTCATCTGTTAACAAAGTTATTTCGTTAGATGTTTCAAGTTGAGAAATTAAAGGTGAGGTATAATCTGCTTTGGCAGAGGTGATAATTAAGAAAGCCATTCTCAGTTCTTTTCTAAGTTTTGTAGTTGCCATCCATGGCGAAGAAATTATATTTTTAATCTGCACCAGGTCATACTTGTGAAGCTGCGTTCACTCACTTCACTCCCTGTACTTCCGTTTGTCTAATCTTGCTTCGCAAGAAAAGACAGCCCCTTTTTTTCAACTAAACACAATAGCTTTAAAGAAGGACCATGAGGACGTTTGCTACCTTGTTCCCATTGTCTGACGGTGGAAATAGAAGTATTGAGATAAGCGGCAAAAACAGCTTGGCTTACGCCTGTGTCCAAACGAATTTTTTTAATCGCATTGTTTGATAATTTTTTAACAGGCGTTAAACAAAGTGCATCAAATTCACGCATAGTGGTTGTAGTGATGGCGTTGACTTTATACAAACTGGTTGCCATGTCATGTGCTGTTTTTAACAATTTAGATTGATATTTTTTCTTTTTAAACATCAGTAATCTCAATAATATTTTTTTCTGTTAATAATTTTTCTATTACCATTTCTGAAGCATCCAAATAAAACTGAGCAACTCGCTTATGTGCTTCTAATTCTTTTTCAGTAATATTTGATTGTTCATTTTTAGCAAATCCATAAATAAAAAAAGCTCTGGTGTTATTTTTAAAAGCAATCAACATCCTATATCCGCCGCGCTTTCCTTTGCCCGGTTTTACGATACGTTTTTTATATAAATGCCCACCTAGATTCGCTTCAAATAGTCCTGCATTGATTTCGTCAACAGCATTTTTTAATGTGCTGTCAGGAATTTTTTCTTTTTTTGCCCACCGATGAAAAGTGCGGTACTTAAAAATTTTAAAATCAGATACTATCACTTAGTGTTACCTTTTGCAAGTTGGAATTTGTCAAAGGCTACCGAAAAAGACGGTGTGCAGCAATACAGTGAAATTTATTTAAGCACCTTGACAATCCTTTCTGAAGTAAGCAAAATAATGCGCCTTGATAGATTATTATTTAATTAGCGCCGGTTACTTTGAACGTTAGATCGCTAAAGGAGAATCCCATGAAATTACTTGATAACAGCGAAAAGGAAGACTTTTCGAAAATCATTATTGGTCGCCCCGGTTTCAAAGAGGAGGACTTTGAGGTGCAGGAGATTGTAGACAAACCACCAACGAACGTGGGCATTTATGCCATTACAGGTACAGTGATTGTCACAAGAAAATCCACTGGAGTGTCACGCCTATACTCTGCAGGGCATGGAACTAACTGGCTGTTTGACTTCGAGTCCGATTTGATCGATCACGTTTATGAAAGGATAAAGGAGCACAGCATTTAAAATTATGCTGCAATCTTAGTGTGTATTAATTTAATATAGAATAAATTATTATCTGGCTACGTAGCTCAGTTGGGCGAAGCGGAAAAAGGAAAAGCGAAAGCTTTTTCCCGCTGAGCGGGAAAGTATACGGAGAATACTTTCCCAGGCTTTCAAGCGAAGCCTGGACGGCGTAGCGCAGAAAGGAGCACAGCATTTAAAATTATGCTGCAATCTTAGTGTGTATTAATTTAATATAGAATAAATTATTATCTGGCTACGTAGCTCAGTTGGTTAGAGCACAGCATTCATAATGCTGGTGTCCCTGGTTCGAATCCAGGCGTAGCCATTATATATCCTTCGTCTTTTGGTTTTCAGCTTTGTTGGCATCGTCATTCGCAACAGTCATGTATTGTTGTATACACTCCTGTTGCTCTCTCCTTGCCGCCTCGCTGAGAAACCAAAATACTCGGGTCTATTTGTGCTAACCCCGAAATCTCATTCACGATTGGTATACCCTTCGTCTTTTGGTTTTCGGCTTTATGAGTCTATTCTCTTTTTTCTGATGGAAACCTCTGATGCAAAAAATCACTTTGTTGGAACATGGATTTGTAGAACTCATTGACTCAATGGGTTCTGATCAGCGAGTGCTTCAAGCTGCCCGCGTTTCAACCGGCAGTCATCCTTCTAAAGGTGAAATACAAGATCGTGGATTGATTCGTTATCTTTATCGTAACAAACATACTTCTCCATTTGAAAAAATAGTGTTGGAATTTCATATTAAATGTCCGCTTTTTGTGGCGCGTCAATGGATGCGTCACCGCACGCAAAGTTATAACGAATATTCTGGGCGCTATACCACTTACGAACCGGAAATTTATTATCCTAAAAGCTGGCGTGCGCAAGGCGATAAAAATCATCAAGGCAGCGGTGATCCGTTACCAGAAGATCAGCAAAAATGGCTGAATGCAAATTATAGTAATTATATTGTGGCAGAAAATAAATTGTATGATGAAATGATTGCGCGCGGTGTTACACGGGAAATGGCGCGTTTTATTGTGCCGGTTTCGCAATTCACTGAATTTTATTCAACAGTAAATTTGTGGAATTTATTTCATTTTCTTCATTTGCGTCTTCACGAACATGCACAATATGAAATTCAAATTTATGCGCAAGCTATTTTAAAAATTTTAGAAAGCATGGAAGCAATTAAATGGAGCGTAGAAATTTTTAAAGAGATGAATGAATTAGAATATTTATTTCAGCAAGCAGTCAATAAAGATAAAGAATTAAAAGCAATTAAATTACATTTAGAAAATTTTATACGTTAAATCGAAACACCATGACATCGCCGTCTTGAACAACATAATCTTTTCCTTCTAATCGCCAGCGTCCTGCTTCTTTTGCGCCGTGTTCACCGTGATATTGAATGTAATCTTCAAAGCTAATGACTTCCGCGCGGATAAAACCTTTTTCAAAATCAGTATGAATAGTACCGGCAGCTTTTGGCGCAGTTGTATTTTTTGAAATTGTCCAGGCATGAACTTCTTTAGGTCCTGCTGTGAAAAAAGTTTCTAAACCTAATAATTCATAACCGTGTTTAATTAAACGATTTAATCCGGGTTCTTTTAATTCCAAACTTGCTAAAAATTCTTTTTGGTCTGCTTCAGGCAGTTCTTGAATTTCTGCTTCAATTGCTGCACAAATAATGACAACGGCTGCCTTTTCTTTTGCTGCAAAAGTTTTAACTTGTTCAACAAAGGCATTGCCTTTTAATCCTGCTTCATCAACATTAGCAATATATAACACAGGTTTTATCGTTAATAACTGCAGCGGCTGAATTAATATTTTTTCATCATCGGTTAAATGTAAACTTCTCGCCGATTTTCCCTGATCTAATTGTGTTTTTAATTGAGTTAAGATATCAGAATAAAGTTTGGCATCTTTGTTAGCAAATCCACGTTTGATTTCTTTTTCTATTTTTTGAAATTGTTTATCGACAGTTTCTAAATCAGCTAAGGCTAATTCAGTTTCAATGATTTCAATATCGTTTATCGGATTTATTTTTCCAGAAACGTGCGTGATATCATCATTTTCAAAACAGCGCACCACATGTGCAATCGCATTAGTTTCGCGGATGTGTGCTAAAAATTTGTTTCCTAATCCTTCACCTTGTGAAGCGCCCTTGACTAAACCTGCAATGTCTACAAACCGCATAGTGGCTGGAACAATTTTAGCAGGGTGTACAATCGCTGCTAATTGATCAATGCGCTGGTCAGGCACAGGCACGATGCCGATATTAGGTTCAATCGTGCAAAAAGGGTAATTCGCCGCATCAATGCCGGCGCGAGTTAAGGCATTAAATAAAGTTGATTTGCCGACATTGGGAAGACCGACGATACCGCATTGAAAACCCATGAATAGTTTCTCCTCGATAAAAAATTAATCTCAGGTCTTATTTTTGAGGCAAACAAATGCAATTAAAATTAAACAGGCAGGAAGCAGAAACTAATTTTTTATTTTTTAATAATGAATCTATTTTTAAATTATTTTAATTTTTTAGTATTAATCGTTCTTAAAAAAATTTTGTCTTTTCCCTTTTCCCTTCTGCCTGTTCTCCAACGGCAAAAACTTTTTTATATTGTATTGCTTTATATACCCTTCGCATTTTGGTTTTCCGCTTTGTTGCACCATTGCTCGCGTGCTCATTTATCATGCATAAACTCCGCGCGCTCG
>Ga0208373_1002140_pt1 | contig 22924 bp, 12 predicted proteins | sample RifOxyC2_FD_184036 | JGI IMG/M metagenome (GOLD analysis project Ga0208373, IMG submission 184036) | Soil microbial communities from Rifle, Colorado - Rifle Oxygen_injection C2 (SPAdes) | ecosystem: Environmental > Terrestrial > Deep subsurface > Rock core/Sediment | place: Rifle, Colorado... | reverse complement strand
CACCGGACGGATTACCCAGGTGCCGGTCGGGCCGGCGCTCATCGGCCGGGTGGTCAATGCCTTAGGCCAGCCCCTGGATAACAAAGGTCCGATTGCGACCAAAGAATACCGGCCCATTGAAGGCCGCTCGCCTAACGTGGTCCAGCGCCAGCCCGTCAAGGAATCGCTCCAGACCGGCTGGTTGGCCATTGACTCCATGATACCTATCGGCCGGGGCCAGCGTGAACTTATTATCGGCGACCGGCAGACCGGAAAAACCGCTATCACCATTGATGCTATTATTAACCAAAAAGAAGAGAATGTCATCTGCATCTATGTGGCTATCGGACAAAAGGCATCCACCATCGCCAGCATTGTAGATACACTGGAAAAGCATGGAGCCATGAAATACACCATCGTAGTCGCGGCCGCTGCCTCTGACCCGGCTCCCCTGCTCTATATCGCGCCATACGCCGGCTGCGCCATGGGCGAATATTTCAGGGACAACAAGCAACACGTCCTGATTATCTACGATGATTTATCAAAACACGCCGCCGCCTACCGGCAGTTATCGCTCCTGTTAAGGCGACCCCCGGGCCGCGAGGCGTTCCCGGGCGATATCTTTAACCTGCATTCCCGCCTGTTGGAACGGGCCGCTAAATTATCCGATGACCTTGGCGGCGGGTCTTTGACTGCCCTGCCTATCGTAGAAACCCAGGCCGGCGACGTCTCAGGTTATATCCCGACCAATATTATTTCCATTACCGACGGCCAAATTTACCTGGAACCTGATTTATTTTATGCCGGCATCAGGCCGGCGATTAACGTGGGCAACTCGGTCTCCCGGGTGGGCGGCTCAGCCCAGATATCAGCCATGAGGCAGGTCGCCGGGCGCTTGCGCCTGGACCTGGCCCAATACCGTGAACTGGCCGCCTTTGCCCAGTTCGCCTCGGAACTTGATAAAAACACCCAGGCCCAGCTGACCAGAGGCGAGCGGCTGGTGGAACTCCTGAAACAGCCCCAATTCCAGCCCATGCCGGTGACCGAACAAATTATCCTGATCTGGCTGGGCACCAATGGACACCTGGATACAATGGCTACTGAAAAGGTCAGGCCATTCGTGGAAGGAATTATTAAGTTCATCCACGAACAGCATCCGGGTATTCCCGAGAATATTAAGAAAACCAGGAAGCTGGAAACCCAAACAACTGAACAACTGAAAAAGGCGGTGGAGGAATTCGTAAAAGCTGATAGGTAGATAAGGTGATAAGTTGATAAGGATAATTTATCAACAAGGAGTCGGACTATGTATAAACGGTTTGAGGACTTAAAGACCTGGCAGTTGGGAAGAGAATTCAGGAAGGCAATATATCAGGCCAGCAAATTATTCCCGAAACCAGAGCAATATAATTTGACATCACAAATTCGCCGTGCAGCCGTATCAATAACCGCAAATATTGCTGAAGGCCACGGACGCTACTACTACCAGGAAAATATCCAGTTTTGCCGTATCTCACGAGGTTCAATAAATGAAGTATTAGACCATCTTTATGCGGCATTGGATGAGAAATACATCAACCAGGCATCTTTTGATAAACTGTATGAACAAGGCCGGGAAGTAGAAAAAACCCTAAATGGATACCTTGGCTATTTAGAACGTCAGAAACCGAGTTAGGCAGGCAACAGTATGATAATTACTTATCAACTTATAAACTTATTTACTTATCAACTAAATCTATGTTAAGTGGCAGGAAAATAAAACGTAAAATCAGAAGCGTCCAGAACATCAAAAAGATAACCCGGGCCATGGAGATGGTCTCGGCCGCCAAGTTTAAACGGGTCTGGAACAAACTCTCGGCTATCAGGCCATACTCATCCAAACTAAAAAGTATGACCGAGAACCTTCTGGCTAATCTTAAGAATATCGGGTTTAAACACCCGTTCATGAAACAAGCCAACGACGAGACATTGCCAGCCACAGCCGCCAAAAAAGGAACGATGTGTATTATCGCGGTCTCGGCCAGTAAAGGCCTGTGCGGCGGCTATAATGCCAATATGGTCAAAGCCCTGACTAACTTCATCACTTCCATAGAAACAGAGAAGACAATCGAAATCGTACCAGTCGGCAAGAAGATGCAGGACTTTGCCAGAAAGAGGGACATTAAAACACGCGACTTGGTCAACCCCACGACTGACATTAATATCGCCTTGGCCAAGGAAATGATTACCCCGATTATCAATGATTATGAAAAAGGACGCCTGAACGAGGTCTGGCTGGTCTATAGTGAATTCGTTAATCCGATGGTTAACCGGCCTAAGATTCAGAGATTCCTGCCGTTTGTGACAGAGACAGCTGACGCCAGTAAATCCCCCCGTCCCCCTTTTGCAAAGGGGGAGAAAGGGGGATTAGAGACTAAAGATGAAAAAGGCGCCTCCGACTACATCTTTGAGCCCGAACCGGCGGAATTATTAAATCTGATTATCCCGCGCTATCTGGAGGTGGTATTCTACCGGATGCTGCTCGAGGCGTATTCCAGCGAGCACTCAGCCCGGATGATAGCTATGCGCAATGCCTCAAAGAACGCGTCAGAAGTAATAGACAATTTAACCCTGACATTCAATAAGGCCCGCCAGGCCAATATCACCCGGGAACTGCTGGATATTGTCGGCGGCGCGGAGGGGATGAAATAGCCCGTAAATGACTAAATCCTAATGACGAATGACTAATTTTAGAAGGAGCTTATATGAATCCAACTGACAATCAAGGAAAGGTTCTACAAGTTATTGGACCAGTCGTAGACGTAACATTCCCGGAGGGAAAACTGCCGGCCATATACAACGCGCTGAAACTGACCAGCGAAAATCCGCCCCTGAATCTGGTGTTGGAAGTAGCCCAGCATCTGGGTAACAACACCGTTCGGACCATTGCCCTGGCCTCGACCGACGGCGTCATCAGAGGCATGCCGGTAATCGATACCGGCGCGGTTATCACCGTCCCGGTCGGACGGCCCACCCTGGGCAGATTGATCAACCTGCTGGGCGAGCCCATCGACACTATCGGCGAGATTAAAACCAAGGACTATTACCCGATTCACCGGCACAGCCCGGCATTATCCGAACAAGCCACCACTACCCAGATATTTGAGACCGGCCTAAAGGTCATTGACCTGTTGGCGCCCTATTCCAAAGGCGGCAAGGTCGGCTTATTCGGCGGCGCCGGCGTGGGCAAGACCGTGGTGATTATGGAACTCATCAGAAACATCGCCACCGAACACGGCGGACTCTCGGTCTTCGGCGGCGTTGGCGAGCGCACCCGCGAAGGCAACGACCTCTGGCTGGATATGCAGCGCTCCGGCGTATTGGCCAAAACCACGCTGGTCTTTGGCCAGATGAACGAACCGCCCGGCGCACGACTGAGAGTCGCCCTAACCGCACTGACCATGGCTGAATACTTCCGCGACCAGGAAGGCCAGGACGTGCTGCTGTTTATTGACAACATATTCAGGTTTACTCAAGCCGGCTCTGAGGTCTCGGCACTGTTAGGCAGAATGCCTTCGGCAGTCGGATACCAGCCGACCCTGGCCAGCGAGATGGCCGAATTGCAGGAACGCATCACCTCCACCAAACGCGGCTCTATTACATCGATTCAGGCAATCTATGTGCCGGCTGATGACCTGACCGACCCGGCTCCGGCTACTACATTCGCCCATCTGGATGCTACTACCGTGCTATCCCGGCAGATTTCAGAATTGGGCATCTATCCGGCGGTTGACCCGCTCGATTCCAGCTCGCGTATTTTGGATGAAAATATTATCGGCAAAGAACACTATACCGTGGCCCGCGATGTCCAAAAAATACTCCAGCGCTATAAAGACCTCCAGGACATTATTGCCATATTGGGTATGGAAGAACTCTCGGACGACGACAAGGCCGTGGTCGCCCGGGCGCGCAGAATCCAGAAATTCCTGTCCCAGCCGTTCCATGTGGCCGAGCAATTCACCGGCACAGCCGGCAAATATGTTCCGCTTAAAGACACTATCAGGAGTTTCAAGGAAATCCTGTCCGGGAAGCATGACAAACTGCCGGAGCAGGCGTTCTATATGGTCGGGAATATCGACGAAGCCGTGGAGAAAGCAAAAACTATGTAATCCCGCCACATTGATTTGATGGTCAGTAAGACCTCAAGGTGATGGAGTTCACCTCTTACCCGAATGGCGACTTGGCGCCATATTTATAAATAATCGGGGCAACCGCCTTCACGCCTGCCTGCCGGTAGGCAGGGCTGATAACTCCTACTTTACTAAATAGAAGAGGAGATGCTATGAAAGCGGATTATGTTCCTTTAATTGTCGGTTTATTGGTTTTAATTGCCAGCCTCATCTCATTAACCGCCGGATTATCAGTGGCCATTATCGAAATCCTCCTGGGCGCCATTGCCGGCAATCTGGGCCTCCAGCCCCAAGAATGGATGATTTATTTAGCCGGTTTCGGCGGCGTCATCCTGACATTCCTGGCCGGCACGGAAATTGATACCCGGCTGATGAAAGCAAAATTCAAGGAAAGCATGCTCATCGGCTCATTGTCGTTTTTCCTGCCATTTATCGGGGTGGCCTTGTTCACTTATTTTGTCTCCGGCTGGACTCTGCAGGCATCGCTCATTGCCGGAACGGCTTTGTCCACCACCTCTCTGGCCGTGGTCTATTCAGTGCTGGTCGAAACCGGATTATCCAAAACCGAAATCGGCAAACTGATTATGGCCGCCACCTTCATCACCGATATGGGCACGGCCCTGGCCCTGAGTATTCTCTTCATCAAGCCGACTATTTACACGCTCGTATTCATTGCCGTCTCGCTGGTAGTCATCTGGCTGGCCAACAAGTTCTCGCTTTATATCATCCGCAATCCGAGATTCTTTAACAAGGTCATTGAGCCGGAAATAAAATATTTGTTCGTGGTGCTGCTGGTCTTTATGTATTTTGCCAATCTGGGCGAAGGGCATGCGGTCCTGCCCGCCTTTATCATGGGACTGCTCATGTCCAGGCATTTCAAGGAACAGCGCAAGACCAGGGTCATCGGCAGCCGCCTGCGCACCGTGGCCTACGCCATGATTACCCCGATATTCTTTATAGTCGGGGGCTTGAAGATTTCACTGCCGTTAATCATATCAGGATTAGGGCTTTTTGCGGTTCTGTTCTCTATCAAGATGCTGACCAAGTTCGCGGGCGTTTATTTCCTGGCCCGGAAATACATCCCGGGCGGAAGTATGTATACCACATTATTAATGAGCACCGGCTTGACCTTCGGCACCATTGCCAGCGTCTTCGGATTGCAGTCGGGGTTCATTAACCAGGTCCAGTATTCCATTCTGGTCGGCGTGGTCGTAGCCAGCGCGGTCATCCCGACCTTCATCGCCCAGAAATGGTTTATGCCGGTCGAGATTGAGGATATGATTGAACCAAACTCCATAAAAACCGATAACAACTGAACTCTTACGAAGATAGGAAATAGGACACCCCAAACTGGTCACCCTGAATCAGCCTTTGCCGTCAGTCCGGCACAACAAACTGCCCGAGCAGGCGTTCTATATGGTCGGGAATATCGACGAAGCCGTGGAAAAAGCGAAAACGATGTAATGCCAGCATAGAGCACATTCGTCCTTTAAGGACTCAGTGTAAACTCCGAGCGCGGAGCGCCGTGCCTACCGGTAGGCAGGTATAGGGTTGAGCGTAAGAATTACTCCAACCAGTTGGTGACTCTTACACGAGCAATTCCGCCAGAATCTCATTGACATTCCTGAATGATTTTATATACTATGTTTACAAATCATGAAAAAGATAATGGTTCTATCGGCATTATTCTTTATTCTTATCCTCTACATTGTCTATATTGGTTACTTTATAACCCCAAGACAAGTTCCCCCAAATAAAGTCACCACCACCAAAGAGGAAAATAAATCCCAAATCGTCAAGCCCACATCTACTAAGCAAACAACGGAACCAGCCCAAAGCGGTAGTAGTACGCCCTCATTGGCTACTTTAGACAGGGAAGAACAGATAAGAAAATTGATTATCAAGTCAAACTACTCGTATAGAGATACACGTTGGGCCGCTGAGAAAGAACTGGCAAAATTTAATGATAAGGAAGTTTTACTGGTGGCATTAAAACTTATACAAGATAGTGAGGCATCTTCACGAGAAGCCGCCGTACATATATTGGGTGAACTAAATGCCAGAGAAGCGATACCGGAGATAGCACAACTCCTGCAAGATGAAGATAACAATGTTCGCAGGGAGGTTATCACTGTCCTGAGTAACCTTTATGCCATAAAAACCATCCCGGAATTGATTAAGGTATTACAAGACACTGATAAAGAAGTGCGGAAGCTGTCTGCGCAAGCGCTCGGTCACCTCGGCGCAAGAGAAGCCATACCGGAACTCATAAAATTATTGAATGATGAGGAAGACGAGGTTACAGAATCCGCCCTCGTTGCTCTCATTGCTTTAAGGGCTAAACAAGCCATCCCGGAACTAATCCGGCTGATTAAAGAAGGCACTTGGAAAAAAGTTGTCAGAGCATCTGACGGCCTTGTTCACCTTGATGCCGAAGAAGCCATACCGGAACTGATTCAATTGTTAGAAACCTCTGATGAATCGACAAGTCGTTTGTATATCGTAGAGACACTGCGCCAGCTTAAAGCAACAGCTACCGCGCCGGAACTGCGCAGATTGCTCCCCGGTATGGATTGGGAGACGCGGGCGGCCATCGCACGGACCTTGACTGAATTCGCGGATAAGGAAAGCATCCCTGATTTAATAGGACTTCTTCAAGACCCTCAGCGTGAGGTGCGGCAAGCCGCCGCAGATGCACTGAAAGACATGCAGGTCAAGGAAGCAATACCTGAGCTAATAAAACTGCTGAATGACGAAAATGAGTATGTCATCAGAAGCGCGTGCGAGGCCCTGGCAAAACTCCGAGCCCGGGAAGCCGTACCGGAATTGGTGAAGTTGCTGTCTCATAGCAATAAGTTTATACGGAATTATAGCGCTCAAGCACTTACTGAACTTGATGCGAAAGAAATATTGCCGGAGTTAACGAAACTATCCTCCAATACTACCGATGTATATGAACGCCTTTGGATGATAACTAACCGTATTAAACTTGGCGACCAGGGAGCGACACCTGAATTAATCATGTTGTTACAAGATGAAAAAGTGGGTTTTTCTGCGGTTCGTTTGATGGGAGATCTGGGTATCCGTGAAGCCATTCCGTCATTAATGACACTTTTTAAGCAACAATCAGGGTTCCACAGTAGTATCGCGGAAGTGCTTATTAAACTAAACGCAAAAGAGTCAGTCCCGGAATTTATCAATTTATTATTAGCAGCTACCCCGGATGACTGGCAACGAAGAATCTCAATTGACCATGCCTTGTGTAAGCTTATAAGTCCTGAAACATTTCCCGAAATAATAAAACTATTGAAGCATCCGGATAAATCCGTGCGTTATTCGGCTGTTCATATTACAAGTGCCTGCAATATTGATATAAAAGATAAAATTCCCGCTTTAGCGAGTGCCTTGGATAACAATGACGACATCTTCCGTCGGGTCGTTGCCGAACAACTCGGCCAATACAACAGCCCGGGAATAACCTCCATAATGCTAAAATTACTCAATGACCCCTGTTGGGAAATACGCGTCTTAGCATCCGAGACGCTGGCTGGACTCGGCATCAAGGAAGCAATCCCATCGTTAATAAATATGTTAAATAGTGCGGAACTGAATGAGCAGCTATCCGCGGCTTCATCGCTTGGCAAGTTCGGCGCTCAAGAAGCCATCCCACAGTTAATCAAATTACTAAATACTGCGCGTTCTCCCCTGCGTGGCGTTATTTTAGTAGCACTAATGGAACTGGGTGCAAAAGATCTGACATTATCAATTGTCAGCAAAGACGATATAATTGAAGAAATTGAATACATGGTTAGTCGTTGTAATGATAGGGATAAAGGAAGCGAATTTAAATCCCGCGCCCGGGCCGCGCTCAAGAAATTAGGCGTATCAGATAAATAATCCTACCCGCCGCCCCGGTCTAATACAGTTCCCCCGGATATATCATTCCTGCTTAATTAATAGTGCTCTTACAGCCGATAGTATTATTATGAAACTATCCAGGAAATCACGGCTGATAATTCTCATCTCCGGTGTCTTCGGGCTTGTTTTGACTATCACCCTGTTGATAATGAGTCACCAGGTGGCCGGCAAATATAGCAACCGCATCTTCAGTATTGACGATGTAACGGAACGTCAGATCGGCTTGGTTTTAGGTTCCCAGGTCTGGGCAGGCGGGCAGGTTTCGAACATCTTAGCCGACCGATTGGAGACCGGGATTGAATTATATAAACGCGGAAAAATCAGGAAACTTATCCTTTCCGGCGACCATGGGGCCAGTAATTATGACGAGGTCAATGCCATGAAACTGTTTGTCGTCCGTCAGGGCGTGCCGGCTGATGATGTCTTTATGGACCATGCCGGTTTCCGGACCTATGACAGCTGTTATCGGGCGCGGGACGTCTTCGGCGTTCACTCTATGATAATCATTACTAATGGATTCCATCTGCCGCGGGCGCTGTATATCGCCAATACATTGGGGATTGACGCAGTCGGAGTGGCATCTGACCGCCGGCGCTACCGGACCGAAAACTATAATAATATCCGTGAGTTTGCCGCCCGATGCAAGGCGTATGTGGATATCAATATCCTGAAACTCAAACCCAGGTATCTTGGGTCCCGGATTGACATCACCGCCAGCGGATTGGTCACACAGGACTAACCGGAATCTGCAATCCGGGAGTTCCATGGGCACCGGCTCACGGAACACGCCCAGGCGGGAATACATTCTCTCCAATGGCGGCCTGGATTCCCCCGTCCGGGGGAATGACGGGTAAAGTAAGTATGATAGGACGCTAAAATAAGTTCCTTCACATTAACCTACACCCAGATACCTATCTATCACAGCGTATACCCTACCATACCCTACCCCCTCCCCCACCCCCCCTACCTACATACCTGACCGTAAGGAATGGCGGTTTATACGGTATGGAATATTATTCCTTAACGTAACATACAGTATCCTATATGGTTAGGAATAGCGTGCTTTAATGTATGGAATACCATATCCTATTGCAGGATACAGCATACCATATTGTATAGACTGGCAGAGCATATCATAACCTATGGCATAGAATACGGTGAGGTATGGCGCAATTTATGGTATGATACGGCATATTTTGCCATAAGGCACACTATAGCATATCGTAGAATACCGTTATCGGTATGGCCGGTGATAGCATACTTTACAGTATGGAATGGCCTGTAGGACGGTCAGGTATGGTGTAGTATATAATACCGTATGCCCTGCCAGAGAATAGTAACTGCCATATCATGGATAAGTATCACACCGGTATGCTGTGGCTTTTACCATCCACTACCCTATCTTTATAACAGCGATGTGAAATATTTCCGACTATTTTTGAGATTCTACTTGTTTTCCGGTGTGTGATGGGTATATTATTTGTGGAGGCGTAGCCGCCAATATCTGACTGCCCCGATGTCGCTACGCTCATCGGGGTCTAACTCGCTGTAACGCTCCTCTGTCGCTAACAGCGAGTAAGAAAGGCGAGAATTATGGAATTCATAAAAGAGTTAGAGATGCTGCTCTACGTGCCGGAGCGCTGGACGGTGCCGGAGGATATGTCCAAACGCTACCAGGAGAACACCAAGAACGCGGCCATCTATGCCTATCAGCGCCTGATTAAGAAGATAGGGTTTGATGCCAAGTTCATAGAGACGATGGCTATTCCATCCAGCCGGGCCTACAAGGAGATGATAAATCCGGACTTTATCTCCAAACACGGCAAGACGGCCCAGGAAATCATCAATGCCCAGGGCCAGAATATGGTCAACAAGTACAAAAAGTGGTTAAAGAATCTCAACAAGCAATACGCAGACGACGCCAAACTCTATAAGGCCAAGATTGACTCCTCGGTCGAGGACTGGATAAAGGAGGCGTCCAACACGGTCTATCGGCTGACCGGCAGCAAGAAGGCCCGGTCGGTCGTGCCGGTGGCGGTGCATTTCCTGGCCGGCGAGAAGAGCGCCGTGGGCTGGATAACCCCGTCCTGGGACGTGGACGGCGCGCCCTATTGTATCGTCACTGCCCGGGAACGCTCGGCCTTAAAGGCGGCGCTCCAGCAACGGCTGGTCCAGGGCGGCATGGCGGTGATTAAATCCGAATACGGCCGGGGGATTATGGACGCGGAGAACGCCATTAATGCCATGCTCCTGAACCATATGCGCGACCCGGCGCTGTGCGCGGAATTTGCGCCCACCCTGACTGACGGCAAGAGTTTCTGCGGCTGGGAGATGGACCAGAACATGTTCCTGTTGCATATTGTGATTGGCCGAAATGCGTAGTGATGAACGGGACGCCTTGCTTAATTAGCTGTAATTAGGCAAGGCGCCCCCGAACAATGGACTTCTATTTCCCGCCCCGGGCATTATAATCCCTCAGTAAATTAGCAAATAATTTCAATAATGCTAATTCGCTTCTCCTGCTATCCTGTCCGGTTAAATGCCCCATCAGATGCACCACCCGGCCATATTTCTCCGGACTGGCGTAATATTTAAATGTTACGGCCGCAATACCATCATCATTATCATCACCCGACACATCCGGGCTTATCAATAAAGCCGTAACAGCATCTTTATCCAATATCTTTATATCAGAAGTGTAATTATGTATTTTCATCGTGATATCGGCAGCTTCTAACTGGGCGGTATCAAATAAACCCTCTAGCAAGGCGTGAGGCGTATCAGTTATAGCCGGCAACACCTTAATCTTTTGCTCTTCCCATTTTTGTTCATTTTTGACATACACCCCGGTATAAGTAATCAAACCCGTAAATGTCCGGCTGATTATCTCGTCTATTTGAAGGTCCTCGGTAAAAAGACAACCCCCACTCCCGACAAATTGCCTTATTTTTTCAATGGTTTTATCGCTCAACCTAGTATTGTGCTCAAGGCAATCCCCTTGCCCCTGACATTTGAGCGCCTTACCATCTTCTCTAAGAATCAACGTATGGTTTGGGTTGCAGCAATGGTTCCAATAGCGATTGCAATCAAATATCACAATTATTTTATCATCCAGGAGATAGGAATCCTTGTCAAACTCTGCCTTACCCACCACCGTATGGGGAAAAGGCCGCCTCTTCAGAACGTCTTCTATCCGGTCGTAATTACCGTCAAACCTCTTATTAGCATTACACATATCGTTCCGAACCACGATAATTCTTTTTGATATATCGATAGTCGATACCGCGACTTCGTTGGAATAGGCGCTGTACCCCAATTTATTATAGGCCATGATACGGTAATAGTAAGTGACTGGAACAGACAGATTATTAACCAAGCGGGTAGTGACATTCATAAAAACCCTGTCAATCTGGCGATAATCTGTTTTATCGGTGCGTTGCTCTATTATAAAACCGTCTTCATTATCAGAATTATCGCTCCAGGCCAGGTCAATCTGGTGAAGCCCGATAGAATTTGCCATAAGATTAGACGGCGGATTAGGCGGCGCGGCTAATTGGAGAACGGCGTAGAGGTTGGAGTTTTTACCACTTGTCAACTGCACTGAAGCATTATACGGTTTATAGCCCGGCTGGGATACCTCAATCGTGTAATTGACAGATGATAGATTTGCCAGTATCAAAGGTGCCGTACCCTTATAAGAACCATTCAGATAAACATTTGCCCCTGATGGCGCGGAGGTAATCCGAATAGACCCCCTTTCCGACATTGAGGAATCCTGGGCGTAAAATATCTGCCGACAGACCTGAGAGAAAAAGTCATAATCAATCCAGGCATAACCGTTCTCGCCCCAATCAGTACCCCAGGAATTCAGGAACTGAAACGCCGACTTCTTGTCGTCGTAACCTACCAAGACCACGGCATGCCCGTTCCCATTACCTTTTCCTAAACTCTTGTAGATATAATTTGATTTTATGAGGTTTTCCTGATAGAGGTTATCACCAGCCGGTATCCCGATAATAAGCGGACAGCCAGAGGTTAGAAATTGTTTAATGACATTTATATCCGAATCAACCCTCCCCCAGAAGGTAATCCTGTAGTTTTTGGCTTCTTCGTTGGCTTGGGATGAGGGCTTACGCGAACAATCATTAGGATTATAGGGCATAGTCGCCATCGTGGCGCATCCTTTGGTTGCAAGCAAATCTAACGCTTTATTTGCAGGCATACCTCTATCCCTGCCTCTACTAAATTGGTTATAAATATAGGACGGGCTAAATAGATGGACCGGCGTATCCAATCCCCAATTCCGTTCCACTTCTTCCTGATAGCTCTTTAAGGCATAGGCAACGGCCCAGGCAGTGCAGGAACCCTGATGGCCTTGCATGCCAGCCCGAGGCATCTTATGAGCTAATGACCAAGTGGCGGGCAACGCGCCTTTGATGTTTTCTGGAATCACGGCCTGCGGGATAGACTGGTATTCCCCATCAGATAATGGCTCCAGCCCAAAGGAATACACTATCGGAGCAACCGGGCTATTACTTACTGGAATATCAGGAATCGATGGAAGTTGAGATGCATTTCTATCTGGCTGGAAGTTCCAGAATCCAAGAATATAGAAGATAACCAGCAGACATAATGCTAATCCGATTAGAGCAAGACATATCCACTTGATGACATTAGATGGCATAGATTAGAATTTTGAATGTATCTTATTAGTCGTACTCAGCCCGTTGTACCACGTTACTTAGGGTTCTCAGATTCTTTGGACTTATCCGGCTTATCTTCCTTCGGAGCTTCCTTCTTTTCTTCAGGCAGGATTGTAAACGCGTCCTGGCCAATCAGCGCCAGGGTCTTGGTGTCAAACAATTCAACCGTGTATTCACCGGCCGGCCAGCCCTCCCGTCTCTCACGCCAGATAAAGTTATGGGGGGCATTTGGGTCTATCGTCTTGGTTTCCAGCCCGATTACTTCATTGGCTGCTTTGCTGGTCCATCGGGTAACCACCCGAGCCCGGCCCTTGAGAGCGCCCTGATTCTGGAAACAGGCATAAATACGGTTGTCAGATGCTTTAAAGGCGGTTGCCGGAGAAATCGGACTGTTATCCGAATTCACCCTGAGCGCGAATGATATATCCTCAATCAATGGCTTCGGCCCAGGATTAGGCTGGCTGCCATTTACCAACCTGAATATGCTGGTGACATATTCGATTAAGTCTGCATCATCCTTAGGCAGGTCATCTCTGGCCAGTCCGAGATTCTGCATAATAAAATCGCGGATAAACTCCGGTGGAAGCGTTTTAGCCAGATATTCAAATCCGGAGAAATCACCCTGCTTAATTTGCTTCCGAATGACGCTATTAAATTCCTGCGCCGCCGGATTATTGCTGAAGAGCGTCTCGGTTGCCTGCTTCTGCAGTTCCCGGATGGTCTTGTCTTTCTTATCTATCTCAGCGCTCTTAGCATTAACTATCTTTACCAGGGAATCAACATTTTTACCGGCCTCTGTTAATTTGTCATTCAGGGCATTTAACTCCTTATCCCTGGCATTTATCTCATTATCCTTGGCAGATATCTCGGCCTGCATTATGGCCTTACCTATTTTAGATTGGACGGTCACCCCGACGAAAGCGCCGGCCAGAGCGCCGAGCATCAGCCCGGCAATCACCAGTAAAATAATCATTGTTTTTTTCATAGCTACTCCTAACTTAAATTATAGCATCCGGTTAATTACGTTACCACATTAATTTAAACTATCCAACCATTTAAAATAATGGCCTACTTTATCTCTGTAATAAGCTTCGTTTTAAGATTCACCTCGTATTGCAAATTCACCTTATCAGGATAATAGGCGCGCACAATAAAGGTATCATCACCAATCCATCTTACACCAGTTATAAGTAAGTAGTTCAGATTATTGTCTTTTAGTATCTGATTTATTATCTGATCCACTATTAATTGTTCCAGGTCTTTATCCTCAATAAAACGCAGGTCTTCATTAAGTTCGAATATACAAACATCTATTGGGTGGTCTCTGCCAATCGATACATTAAGAATGATTTTCTTACTGTCCGGCGACCAGAGAGCGGAAGCGTCATTTGGGTATTCAAACAACAGCCGTTTCTTTGCGTTACCACCTAACGATTTATCGATTATCCATAGTTGAAATACATCATCCTTAGCATTAAATGAGCATTCCAACAGAAACCGCTTGTCAGGCGAATATAGCTCCGCTCCCACTACAATTTTTACAGCTGCTCCGGCCTTTCCCTTAATAATCTCGACTATATCATCATCAAGGTCGGTTCTAGCTTTTATTCTAATAACGCGTAAGATATGTTCCTTTGCCACAGAACCGTCCTTATTATACTGCCGGATAACAACCTTGTCCTTTTTGATACTAAAGATAGTCCAACGGCCATGTTTCTTAGAGTCCAGAAAATCACCTTCCTTACAAATTCTTTCCTCACTGCTAAAGACATTGGCAATGAAAGCAAGCGATTTATTGGGCTCCACAATAGTACCGGTCAGTATGAATTCCAGACCGGGCAAATCATCCTTCTTTGATTCTTCTGATTCGTCTTCTACTTTTTCTCCCGGCACAACCTTAAAACCACCCTGGCCAATCAGGGCTAAGGTCTTGGTATTTAAGAGTTCCACTGCGTATTCCCCGGCTGGCCAGCCCTCCTTTTTTTCAACCCAAATAAAGTTATATGATGCATTAGGGTCTATCGGTTTTGTCTCCAGTTTTATGACTTCTTTAGTGGTTTTATTTGTCCAACGGGTAACCACTTTAGTTAGCCCCTCAAAAGCACCCTGATTCTTAAAGCAGGCATAGATACGGCGGTCAGTGGATTTGAAGACAGCGGTAGGTGAAATTGGGCTGTTATCCGGATTGACCCGGAGGGCAAATGTTATACTTTCAACGGCCTGGCCTTCAACAGCATCAATCTGTCCGTCCTCCATTAATAGACATACCTTCAGGCCGTATTCATCCAGTTTTGCATCATCTTTAGGTATATCAGATTCTGAAATATCCAAACCATTAACCAGGAATGCCCTGATCTCGCTTCTTAATATCTTGATAGTCGTATCCTTCTCACTTATGGCCGCATCCTTCTGGTAGATGGCGTCCTTTATATGTCCTGATGACCATGAGAAAGATTCCATTACTTTGGCAGACATAGCCAATTGCTCTTTCAGGATTTTTATTTCCCGGTCCTTGGCATCCATATCCGCCTGCTTAATGCCGGTGCAACCAAGTCCGGCGAACATCAGCCCGACAATTGCCAGAAGAATAATAGCTGTAGGTTTCGCTTGCGCCCGCCGAGGCGAGGTCTCGCCCAGAGGGCGGACGGTCTCAGTAGAGTTCGGTTTCACGGTCTCAGTAGAGTTCATAATTACTTCTATCCTAATTTACATCATCCTCATTGTCAATTGATAGATAGCTTTATTCATCCGCCAGAGGAGGGAAAGAAAGCGTAAAGGATAGTATAAAGTATATAGTATAGAGTATACAGTATTGTCCGTGGCTTGAACAGAGCCATTTAAGTCATAGCGCTGCCTGATAAAATGCAATGATGGCATAAAGGAGTTCATAAACAGTTCCCAGCGGGCATGCGGACGGGTCAGGAAGCGGGCAACCCGGGTAGCATCATCGTGGGATTCCAGATACCGGATACCAGATGCCAGTAATAATCTGTAAGCCATATATTCCAAAGAACGCTTGCGGGGATGAAGCGAACTCATTACTTCATCAGGGATAGAGATGCCCTCTCGACGACAGAGGTCAAAGAGGATATATAAGGGCGTTTCGAGACGATAGGATTTGATACGTTTAATCACAATAGACCAGTCAATACTGCCACTAAGGCACACGTTCGTTCCGCTCCCGCCTTTGGCGAGGCTCGCCCTCACGGGCGGCAGTGTAAACTTTGGAACTAAGCTGTCATTCTGAGCGTAGCGAAGAATCTCTTCGGAAAGAGACCCTTCACGGAGTTTACCGTGAGCGGGATTCTTCGGTCGCTTCGCTCCCTCAGAATGACAGAGAGCGAAGGGTTCAGGGTGACAATAGTCACTTTGTGTCTTAGTGTCTTCGTGGCAGAAATAATGCTTTATAATCAGTTTTATGTCATTAATGGTATTATCAGTAATGCGCCCGTGATAGATGGCAGAATCAACCGCGGTGTAGATGAAGGAATCTTCGGGGGATAGAATAAGCGTAGAGCGTGCCTCCCGGTGCGCCGCCTTCGGCGTGCTCCCGACCATCGCTTCGCTCAGGGGAGCGTTTAGCGTATAGCGTGCGGGGCGAGCTCGATTCCAAACACCGGCCAATTCCCTATCGTCCAGATAATGCCTCAAGTCAGTATGGCAATCAATATGAAGTGTGAAGCTATCTAGTGTCTTAGAGTAGTGCGCCTCATCCGAACGGGCCGTGTCCAAGACATACCCCAGAGTGGCTAATAACTCCCCTATTGCCTGTTTATCCCGATGCCGGATTAACAGGTCAATATCGCCCATCGGACGCTGACCGATATCATCATAGACGGTCGCGCCTAAGGCCGCACCGGCCAGGACAATGACCTCAATACCAGCTGAGTTAAAGACGGGGAGGATTTTGCCTAATTCGTCGTAGAGAATAACATTGCGGGCAAGGGTGTAGTTCATGGGATACAGGATTCAGGATGCCTGATACAGGATTCACGTCTGGTCTATCTTAAGCGGGTATCTTGTATCCTGTATCGTGCATCTCGTATCTTCCAAACAGTTATAATAAACAATAATAGTAATATTAACATTATGGTAATCGGATACGTTATGACATAAACAATCGGGGTTAGGGCGATTCTAACTAAACCGGATTGGAGCGGCGCGGTCTTGAGGTATTCGGCTATGGGCGGGCTTAATTTATAATACCACCCTACTAACCACCTGCCCGGGGCATTAGTCACCAGATATTTGTCCCGGAAACCACGCAGGACCATGACATTGGGATGATTATAATTGCCATAGACCGCCGTGGCAATAAAGCAGCCCTTGTTCATTCCCTTGTATATAACACCGCTGCTTCCGGCAACCGGCGCGCTATTTATCGTCATGGTAAATACCCGGCTCACGACCGCCAATGTTATATCGGTTACCTGAATAGTAATTAAATATGCCCCTTCAGACCCAGCAGATAGCGCGCCGCTAATCACGCCGCTGGCGCTGTCCAGAGCCAGATTTGCCGGTAACGCACCGCTGATAACAGACCATTGATAAGGCGGCAGACCATCGGCGACACTGACAGTCACAGAATACGATGCCCCGGCCTGCCCATCGGAAAGCGTAGTCGGAACGATGCGCAATAAGGCTCCGGTATAGTTTATGCTGATAGACAGATTAGCCACATCAATCGCGCTGACAGTATCCATCGCCTGAACCGTAAAATCATATATCCCGAATGCCGTAGCTGAAACCACGCCGGAAATCGCTCCGATATCTTGGTCTAATGTAATCCCGGCCGGGAGTGTCCCGGAAATAATCGCCCAGGTTACCGGCGGAGAACCGCCCAGGGTTGATATTTGGACGCTGTAATTCGCGCCGGACTCGCCATCAGATAAGGTTGTGGTGACAATATCCAATGGCTGACTGGTGGTCGCGTAAGGCGTATTGCCATAAGCGCCAATATTGACGCGCCCGCCGTGCGGATTCGGCTCCAGCAACCAGTCATCAGCCGGGTCGCCCATATCCACGGTCTCAGAACCTGTCACCTCACGGTAGTCATTATTGGCCTCATCCTTAAAGAGGACTTCGTCAGAAATATTTCCTACACCAATGGCACAATCCACATAATCAGAGGTATTGCCATAAACATCGTTGTAGTAAATGGATAACTTGGGCAGGTCATCCTCTATGCCCAGCCACCAGATACCGGTTTCGTTGCGAACGATGATATTATTGCGAATCACGGTCTGGCCGGCCACCCAGATGGCCGCCGTGGTATGCGAGATAAAGGTATTATTAATGATAGTGATATCAGAGGTATCGTCGCCGTAGATGCCGATATCCATCTGCCTGAGAATCACGTTCCTAACTATAACCCCGCAGGACTGCGAGTCAATGCCGGTATCTGCGCCGGTGAGCGTAAGATTGGAGATAATGCCTTTGGTAATGACCGCCGGGCCGGTCAATTGGATGAGCGTAGCCAGACCCAGGCCTTGGATAATGGTCTGATGAGGCGCTGAGCCGATGATATTGACTCCCTGCTTAAGTGCTAGGGTTGACGGCACTATAAATGTTACCTGGCTTAGGGTGATGGTATCGCCGGCTACGGCGATAGTCAGCGCATCGGATAGCGTCTCATACGGCGCGCCGTTCAGAAAGATATGATAGTCCGGCGTGGCGGTTATTTCAACCGGAGCGCTCTGCAGGCCGACCATATCCTGGGCCACGACACTGAAGACGTAGGTGATTCCATTGGTCAGTCCGGGCACCTGGTAATTGGTAACATTGCCGATAGCCAGATAGGAGCCGAAGGTGCCGGATATTTCCCGGTAGGCCACCAGATATCCGGCCGTATCCGTGCTGACTGATGAGGTCCAGTAGAGATTGACATAGCCATTACTGGGCGTAGCCATCAGGTTGGTCGGCTCATCAGGCGGCGTGGTATCAAGGAACACGGAATAGGTCTGTTTATCAGACCAAGCCGAATATGCACCGGAGGGGTCAATGGCCCGAAGCGCATAGGTTACTTGAAGAATACTGGTTATCGGAATTGGCGCAAAGGTCACTGAGGTAACCCCGGCTAAGGTAGTGGTGAGCGAGTCATAACTCTCCAGAATCTCACCATCATCGTCCAATCTGATTTGATAACTCAGGGTATTTGAAGCATCGTTGCTGTCCGTAGCCGGCGACCAGGTAATGGTCGGGGTAAATGTGCCGGTGCCGATGGTAATGGTGGTGCCGGTAACCGGCGATAAGCCGGATGCAACCGGTTCAGGACTGCAGTTAGTGGATTGGAAGGTATAAACCGTCCCGCTCCTGGCGGCGACTATTAATCTGCCGTTGGCCGCAACAGGCGACGATTGAACGGCAGAATCCAGTGTATAATTCCAGAGAATGCCTCCATTAGTTGCGGCCAAGACCCGTAATTCCGCAGATAATGAGGATGGGACTGCCAACAGCGCCTGCCCGGACTGCGATTTCATAGACAGCGGGGTCGGACACAAACCATAAGGCGGAATATTGTTCTGGTTGGCGGTTATGAGCGCGCCTAATGCCACCTGCCACTTGACTGACGCGGTCGGCGTGACCGGGTCTATGGCAAAGGCATATTCGTTGAGGACATACTGGTCGGCAATGGTATCAGAATCAGTATCCACCGAATAATCAAACCTGACCGTAAATCCGATATAATCACCGGCCTTCATTGGGGATGAGGTGGCGAGTTTAGTGGCGATGATATCGCCGACGATAGTGCCGGAGGCCGGGTCAGTCAGGGCAATCCGGTAGTTTGACACGGGCCAGTTGTCATTATCAATATCCACCGAGTAGAAATCAAGGTCATTACCGCCGGGCAGGAGATAGACGCTGGTGTTGCTGATGAGCGGCGATGAAAGCAGGACTGCCCCGCTGGTCGGGTATGTCCATATTTCAGCGCCGGTGTTCGTATTCAGGGCGTAATACCTGCCGCTGTCACAGCCGATGATTAATGTCGTGCCGGAAATTGCCGGCGAGGAATAGACAATCTGTTCGGTCGACGCCTGCCAGACCGTTGTGGTCGGATTATTGATATCAAGAGCAATCACCTTCTGATCGGGGAATCCCAGCCCGAGATAGAGTCGGTTGTTCAATATCACTGAAGAAGAAATATCGGTGCTGCTGGTCGGATAATTCCAGAGAGAAATACCGTCCGTGAGCCGGAGGCAGTAAACCTGACCGCCGGAAGGTATGTAAACCCGGCCCTGCGAGATAGCCGGTGAGGCAATAATATCACCGCTTATGGCGGATGACCAGAGCAATTCGCCGTTTGATTCCCTTAAAGCGCTGACCAACCCATCGCGAGAAGCAAACACCATTACACCATCTCCGATTGCCGGAGAAGATATCATCTCGGAACTAAGAGGATACTGCCAAGTGTAGGTAAATGTATCTGAAAGCTTCTCATCAGTGCTTCTGGCGCGGGTGGCGTCGTGGCCCAGCGAGGTCCAGTCATCGGAGTGAATAACATTCACCGCCAAAACACAGATGATACCAAGCATTAATACAATCTTCAATAGTTTCATTGCATACCCCAAACCCCTCTCATAGAGGGGAAATATCTACTGCAAATAATAAATTCGTCCGGTGCTGGTCGGTACCAGATATCTGTCATTCTCTCCGTCGCGGCTGATATCGCCAATCTTGATACCGGTGCCAAAGGAATAGGTTTTTATCACGGCCTTGCTGGATTCGTTGACAATAAATACCTTACCGTTATTATTGCCAAGATAAATCAGGCCGGCATTATCCGACAGAGGCGATGACTCTATAGCCACTCCCCCGCCGAGTTGTATCGGATAGGGTCCGCTACCCGGGTCATAAGCAAAGGCCGTGCCGGTGATTCCGAGAATATGTAAATTACCGCCCATATCAGCATAGAGCAGTTTGGTCTCGGCATTCCACCAGAAATACTCAACGTAAGCCATTGCCGTAATAGAAACGCCGGAATCAAACGGGAATCCGGGCAGATTGGTAAACTCGGTTGACCAGGCATTAACTCCGTGCATCCGGCCGGAATAGTCAGCCACATAAATCCCCAGTGTCCATGGCCAGTAGGTAGTCGGGGCGCGGACATTGTCCAGCGGGCCGGTATTCTGCTTATCAATGGCGTGGGCCGTGATATTCACCCGGTAAAGAAGAGGCGTGGGATTATCAGAGCCAACGAATAGATAAGTAATGCCTTCGGTGTTTTTGTCCCATGAAGGTGTGGCCCGGATGGGCGAGGTCACCGTGGGGCTGAGCGGTACAGACCGGGTGGTAATTTCCACTCCGTAAATCCTTGGATTCCCACCGGAGATGCCGCCGAAATAGATATTCGTACCGTCTGTAACAACTGCTGAGGTTATTTCGTCACAGACTTTAACTGGCCAGCCCACACTCATATTCAAAGCGCTACCGGTATCTATCAACCGAAAAAGATAGCCTTGGCTGGTACCGAAATAAACGGTGTGGTAAAAATCCGGTGACGTCCCCTCAGTATAATACCAGGGAAAGGAGACAATATCACCGTAGCTCTGGCTGACATCATAGTAATATTGCTGGAAGCCGTTGGCATTAAGAACCGAAAGCCGGTCGGTAGTCCCGACAATATCACGGGAAACTACATAAGTGCCGTAATATCCGTAGCTATTGAGGTCATAAGCGACAACCGGGAAACCCTGGGTACCGCCGGTTGAGGCGGTTTCAAAAACAGAGCGCTCCATCCAATTAACCATGGCGCCACCGCTTTCCGGCACTCCGTTATCATCGGCATCATCGTCATAATCCCAGATGTTACCGGCGCCCGGCCCGGCATTATAGTTTTCAAATCTGAGTATTGAAGCCGTTCCGCTGGCTGAGACATTGTAGCCGGTGGCAATAGCATCAAAATAACAGCCCGGGAAATCCATATCCAGGTTAGTTAATGGGATAGTAATAAAGCGCCCGGCAGCCGTGTCAGGATGGTTGTAGAAAGCGATATTCTTTAGGTTTTGAATGGTCGCGCCGGCTTGAATGTCCAAGCCATTGGTCATCATACTGCGGATGGTCACGCCATCAAAATCAATTATGCCGGAGGCAATGAAGTAGAACCTATCCGTACCAGGCGCTGGGGTAGTAAGAACGGAGGAATTAGATGCCATTAAGGTGCTACTTGCGTTAATATTAAGGGTGGAACCGTTAGCCATATTAAGCGCGGCATTATTCAGAATCAGGGTGGCCTGGGGTTTTACGGTCAGGGTGCCGTTAGAGGCGATGCCGGCGGTCTTGCCGGCCGGCACGGTAATGGTGATGGCCGTGGTACCATCCCCAATTTCCAAGGTCTTGACGGTCAGGGCATAGAAGGTATTATTACTGCCGGTCAGGATGACCTTGCCGGCGGTCTGGTTGATGCCGCCGGTTGAGGTGTTGTCCAGCAGGTCTGCTTTGGCCCGCAAGACCGCGCCGGCATTAGTGATATTTATCCGGCCGCCGGTAGCACCGCCGTTTATGGCGATGTTGCCGTTAACGGTCAGTTGGTAGGCGCCGCTCATATTTATAATTGCGCCGTCCTGAACGACCAGGGACGCTATAGTGACCAACTCATTAAAGGTCGGGTCATAGGCGCGGTCTTGGATGACCACATTGCTGCCCTCGCCCGGCTTGCTGCCGGTGGACCAGTTGGCGCCGGTGTTCCAGTTGGTTTCCGTGCCCGATGCCCCGCCCAGCCAAAGGACGTCGCCAATCCAGATGATATTGGTATTGGCACCCTGCCACTCGTAGGAATCACCGGCTCCGCTGCCGGACCAGTTGGTGAAGTTAATAGCTGTAGAACCGGAGGTATTAGCTGCCACGATATTGTTACCGGTGGTCGCGCCGAACGAGGTGTCAAACGAGCAGTTGTCAAAGTTGAGCGCAACGGTCCCAGAGGCGAAACCGATGTATATGTGCCGGGCGCCATTGCCCTGGCCCATGCCGGACGGGTCTTCCTCTACGTACTGGAAGGCAACGTCGTCAATGTCCAAGCTGGTTGTTGAGGCGGTTGACTGGACGGTCAGGCCGCCCTTCTTGGCGTATTCAAATACCAGGCCATTAAGGTCAATCCCGCCACCGGACTGAACGATGAAATCATATCTGGCGCCGGTGACCGCACGGGTCACCTTGGGT
>Ga0208373_1002136_pt1 | contig 22936 bp, 27 predicted proteins | sample RifOxyC2_FD_184036 | JGI IMG/M metagenome (GOLD analysis project Ga0208373, IMG submission 184036) | Soil microbial communities from Rifle, Colorado - Rifle Oxygen_injection C2 (SPAdes) | ecosystem: Environmental > Terrestrial > Deep subsurface > Rock core/Sediment | place: Rifle, Colorado... | reverse complement strand
GCGAATAGACTCCCTCCGGAGAAGTCCCTGAATGATAGCGATCATAGACGATGTTCTCTCCCGGATTTCCCCCTCCCCCTGCCGTTGTGTCTCCGTTGCCGTCAATATCAGCGACAAAACCTATGGCATCGGCCGCTGCATTGGTAATGCCTGCGCACGGGGCATTTGACGCCGTCGTTGTTCCCGTGCAGCGCGGCACAGAGGGAATGGCAGCCGGATTAGTCGTCTGGTTATATCCCGCCATGCTGATCTCGCGGACCATTATATCCATGGCCGCCCGGGCGTTCTGATGGAGCTCGGCAAGCTGCTCCTGAGTGGCAAGATGCTTGCTCTGCACGGTAAATAACGCATAGACGGCGCCCAGAACGATCAGCCCGACCGCCATGGCAATCATTAATTCAACGAGCGTAAAGCCTCTATCGTTTGTCTCCATCCTTAATCACTCGCCCTGATGGTTTTCAGCTCCACTCTCCGCTGTACTGTCTGATTCGTTGGCCAAATCACGGTGACAGTGATGGTCTTGGGATCAGTTCCCGCCACCCCCCATGTCCTTGAGTAGTAAGAACCGGCGGCGGACGTTTGGACCGTACCATCGGCCTTTGCATAATCCGGGGATCCCGCTGTGGGAAGAGCGGTAAAACTCGCGGCCTTTTGTTCCTCCATCTTATCCTTGGCCAGGGTTGTCGCCGTAGTCAACGCTTGACTGGAAGAGTTACCCTTGATAACCGACGTGGTCAACGATGCCACACCCATGATGGCGACGGTCAATAAAAATACCGCAATCATAACTTCAAGCAGGGTAAATCCCTTCTGACCGGACATGGATTCCTTCACTGTCGCCTCAGTTGATCTTGATCCAATCAGCGCTGCTGATCGTAATACGTTTTGAACCCGTCGATCCTGAAAGATCAAGGGTCCCCGTGCTTCCGAAATCGCGCCTCTTCACGTTTCCAACCATATCCCTCAATTGATCGCCACCCGCCCGGCACTGCTCACGGTCACCGTTTTCGGTTGGGTCAGAGCCGTGCTGGTCAGGGTGACGGTGCTCCCGAAGGAGCCACTCAGACGTCCAGTCGGGGCAAAAGTCAGATTGCTGGTAGCCGATACCGTCACATCTTGATAACCAAAGCCGGTCTGAATATTTCTGACCGCCGCCGTACCCACCGCGTCATAGGTATAGAAAGCGCTGGCGGAGGTTGAAAAGGTCACCTGGACGTTCCTGTTCAACGTCACGGCAAGCATTCTCGCATTCATCAGATCGGACATCACCATCCGGGCCGCGCCGTTGAGCCTTCTCTCCGCCATATAACGCATGAAGTTCGGGGCAGCGATTGTCGCCAAGATACCCATGACCGCGATGACGATCATCAACTCCAAGAGGGTAAACCCGTATTTCCTGAACATTTTCATAAAGAAACCACCCTTGTGCGCATATTAAGGGATATCCCGGCGCAATGTCAACAGAAAATCGGACGCAGGAGTGAACTGTTTCACACTTTCTTTGTGATTTTATTCACATTCGCAGCACAGGAGCAGAGGATGGGAACTTTTTTTCAAATCCGCAGGGAGAGAAAAAGCGCGATCAGGTCACCCCCAAAGAAGAGATGGACGACGGCCGCGATACAGAGAAAAGGACCGAACGGGACCGCATACTTCATGTCCTTGCCCTTGAACAGGATGAACGCAATCCCGACGACGGCCCCGAGAAGCGAACTGACGAGGAGGATGAAGAAAAGCGATTTCCAGCCCAGAAACGCCCCCAGCATGGCAAGCAGATTGACATCCCCGCCTCCCATTCCCTCCCTCCCTGTCAACACCTCATAATAAACGGCCACAAAATAGAGGACGCCGGCGCCGATCATGACGCCGAGGAAGGCGTCGATGGCCGTGAGTCCCATGTACAGGACGGCCAGAACCGCGAAGACCGGAATCCCGCTCAGTGTAAGCACATGGGGGATGATCTGGTGGTCGAAATCGATGAAACTGATGACGATCAGCGTGCAGATGAAAACGAAAACGGCGGCAAAGGCGGGCGTCAGGCCGAAACGCCGGAAAAGCAGCCAGGCGAAGAGCGCCGTCAAGATCTCGATCAGCGGATAGCGGAAGGAGATTTTCCCCCGGCAGTCCCGGCATTTTCCGCCAAGCAGCAGAAAACTGATAATCGGGATGTTGTCATAAAAGCGGATCGGGTGGCCGCATTGCGGGCAACGGGAGGGAGGCGTGACGATCGAGAGGCCCTCCGGAATACGGCTGATGCATACATTGAGGAAGCTCCCGATCGCGGCACCAGCCAGTACCACAAAAACCGTAAACCACAACGTCCAGAAAAAATCCATAATCACCAATCTCCCTCGGCAGCGTCAACTGTTCGCGAACCGCCTCTCCTCTGTGAATTCAACTTCTTTTTATCAATAACACATTTCAAAGGGTATTCAAAAGGGCAAATCGCCAGACTATCCTTGCTATTCCATAACCATCATCATTCGTTTATCCGTAAAAAATAGTTTGCATCCCTTGCGACGGTGCTATAGAAGCAACGCGGGGGAAATTTCACCGCCAGGACTACAGGTCATGGATGCAAAAAAACAACTCGTTATTGACGAAAAATTCATGCGCCGGGCGTTGAGGCTGGCCAAAAAAGGGGCGGGATGCGTAAGCCCCAACCCGTTGGTCGGCGCGGTAATCGTCAAGAACGGACGGATAATCGGGGAGGGTTGGCACCAGCGCTGCGGCGAAAACCACGCAGAGATAAACGCGATACAAAGTGCCACGGAGGCGATCGCCGGTTCTACCCTTTATGTAACCCTGGAGCCGTGCAGTCATCAGGGCAGAACCCCTCCCTGCGCCGCTGCGCTCGTCGCCTGCCATCTTGCCCGCGTGGTCATCGGGACAACCGACCCCAACCCGCTGGTATCGGGAAAGGGAATGGAAATCCTGCGTAACGGCGGCATCGAGACCGACACCGGGGTTCTCGAAACAGAATGCATCGAGCTCAACCGGTTTTTCTTCAAATATATCCGCACCGGCCTGCCCTATGTAACGCTCAAGTTTGCCCAGACCCTCGATGGCCGAATCGCGACATCCTCCGGAGATTCCCGCTGGATCAGCTCCCCCCCGTCGCTTCGCTTCGCCCATCACCTTCGGGCAATTCGCGACGCGATCCTTGTCGGCGCCGGCACCATCAGAACGGACAACCCGAAGCTGACCTGCCGCCTTGTAAAGGGACGGGATCCGCTGAGAATCGTCCTTGATTCCCGTCTGTGTCTCCCCATGGACGCAGCGCTTTTCAGCGACGGGAAAAAGACGCTCGCGGTCTGCACCTGCCTGGCCACTCGGAAAAAGAAAAACCTCCTGCAGGAAAAGGGCATTGACGTGCTGGAAATCGAAGCCGATAGCGAGGGGCATGTATCTCTTCCCAAAATGCTGGAGAATTTGGGAAAGCGGGGGATCTCCTCCGTTCTGGTCGAGGGCGGCGCCGGCATTGCGACAGCTTTTTTGCGGGATAACCTCGTTGACCAGCTTCTGGTCATCGTTGCGCCGAAGCTTGTCGGAACGGGAATAAGCGCGATCGGCGGGCTCGGCATACAGAGAATGGCCGACGCGCTGAGTTTTTCCTTTCGTAAAATCTCCCGCCGGGGTGAAGACCTGATTATCGATATCCGCCTCGATACCCGGCAGAAAAACTCATAAGCCAGCGGACGCGTTTCGGCAATCGCCACGGACGCGACGGCGCGCGTCCCTTCGTTTTATGAACATTAAACTTCGCTTTATGAACATTAAGCTTCGCTTTCATCCTTCTTTGTGACGGCGTTCCGTCATGAATGTTCCTCCTATAAGGGCAGGGACGTCCAATTTTGGCGTTTCTATACGTTTTTATCCAGCAAATTCCAGAAGATGCACCGCCGCCTTCATGCCGTCAAGCGCCGAACTGACAATGCCGCCGGCGTATCCGGCGCCCTCCCCGCATGGGAAAAGCCCCTTTATGCTGATGCTTTGCCCATCCTCTCCGCGGAGAATGCGGACGGGGGATGAAGTTCTTGTCTCGACGCCCACCAGCACGGCCTCAGCCGTTACAAATCCCGGCATCTTCCGTTCGAATTCGGCGAACCCCCGTTTTAGCGCGGCAACGACAAGCGAGGGCAGAACTTGGGAGAGATCCGCCTCCCGGACTCCCGGACGATAAGAACAGCTCCCGACCAGCGAAGTTTTTCCAGTTGTCAGAAAATCGGTCAGGCGCTGGGCAGGGGCATGATAATCCGCCCCGCCGGCAACAAAGGCTTCCTCCTCCCAGTGACGGCGCCATGCCAGACCGGACAGCGGCCCATCGCTCTCCAAGTCTTCCGTCCGGATATTTACAACAACCGCGCTGTTGGCAAGGGGGCCGTTGCGCTTCAGGAAACTCATCCCGTTTGTCACCAGTCCCCCCGCCTGGACGCTGCTGCCGATCACCGACCCGCCGGGGCACATGCAGAAAGAATAAACAGAACGGTTCATCTCTCCAATCTTTGCCGTGAGAAAATACTCCGCAGGCGGCAAGTCGGGGAGTCCTGCCCAGTCGCCATACTGGATTGAGTTGATCAGCTCCTGCGGATGCTCGACGCGCAACCCCGCGGCAAAAGCCTTGGGCGCCATCGCAACCCCCTGGGCCTCAAGCCTTCGATAGGTGTCGTCCGCGGCTTGACCGGTGGCGAGTATCACGTGCATGATCAGGATCTCTTCGGAATCATTAACGACAACACCGGTTACCTGCCCTCTCTGAACAAGAAAATCGGTCACTCGCGAATCAAAACGAACCTCGCAGCCCAGCTCTATAAGACGTTTTCTCATATTTACTACAACCAACCGGAGGCAATCGGTCCCGATGTGGGGATGGGCGTCAACAAGGATGTCGGCAGGCCCCCCGCTGTCAACAAGAATCCTTTTTACCTTTGCCGCCAGAGGATTTTTGGCGCGGCTGGTCAGTTTTCCATCGGAAAACGTCCCCGCTCCTCCCTCTCCGAAACAGACGTTGCTTTCGGGGTTAAGAACCCCCTTCTCCCAGAACGCTGCGACGTCAAAGACACGCTTTGGCACTGGCCGTCCCCGCTCCAGCAGAATGACCGGCACCCCCCTTTCGGCAATGGCAAGGGCCGCGAAAAGCCCTGCGGGCCCGCTGCCGACAATAACCGGCCTTTGTCTGAAAAAAGGAACAGCCACCGACGGCAGGTTCTGCGGCGGGATGGGATCAGGCTCTTCGGAAACACTTGCCCCCAGCGCTCCCCGCTCGGTATCCAGACGCCACTGCACCCCCTCAGCCAGCCGGACCTTCAAAAGATAAACAAAACGGGGCGGGCGGGAACGCCTCGCATCAAGCGACCGCCGCCGCACCTCAACTGAAGAAATCTCCCCTTCAGAAATGTTAAGCAACAGGGCAACACGACTCCGGAGACTCTCTTTTTGCTCGCCCACGTCAATAGACAAGCCACTGATCTGTAAAAACATTATTTCTTTTCCCCCACAACCTCTTACTCGAAAAAACCCTCCCTAAACCGAATAAACTCCGGAGAATCAAGAAACACCATTGAAAAATATTCTCCTTTGCTGTAAACAACCTGCGCGCTTACACAAAAAAGGAAAAACAGATGCCCTGGTACGCCGTTCATACAAGAAGCCGCCATGAAGACCGTGTTGACACCCTGCTGCTCCAGAAATCGTTTAATGTCTTTCTACCCAAAATGGAGACCTGGAGCAAGCGGAAAGACCGGCGCAAAAGAATCATGCTCCCGATGTTCCCGGGATACATTTTTGTCGAACTCCCGATAATCAATAATGAAATCAAGGTGGAAATTCTCCAGACCTTCGGAGTCGTCCGGATACTGGGAAAACCCTCTGGGGCGGAGGCCATTCCGGTGCCGGACGCAACAATAGATGCGATTCGCCGGATCACCGACTCGAAGATCGAGGTGCAGCAACTGCAGTACCCCCACGTCGGCGAACGCGCCCTCATCGTCGCCGGCCCGTTCAAGGGAATCGAAGGTCTGGTCGTGGAAACAGACTACCATAAAGAACTCTTTGTTATTGCCATTGACCTTCTCCAGAGATCGATAGCCGTCAAGCTGGAGGGATTCGCAGTCGCCCGCTTATGATCCGAAAATTCTGTATTCTCACAGTCAGACCGGGAAGCCACTTAATTTTATCTTGACATCTTTTTTCAAATAGGCAAGAAGTCCGCCTGCGGATGGTGCTGTCCTAAAGCTGATTCCCAGGAACAGAAAGATGGGCGGAAACAGGATGGGCGCTTTACATGCCAATGAAAGGCACTCACCATAACGGTTGCAACGACAAGCATGATTATCGGGAGATAAGAGATTTGAAGGGGTACATCGTAATAGACAGGGAACTTTGCAAGGAATGCCATTTATGCATTCAGGCTTGCAGCCACGGGCTGATCATCCCTTACCATGAATTTAATTCCAAGGGATATCGCCCTGTTCGCTTCCAGGATGAGGAAAGCAAGTGTATCGGTTGTGCCTTGTGCGCAATCACTTGTCCGGATATTGCCATTGAGGTTTACCGTGAATAAAGTACTGATGCAAGGAAACAAGATCATCGGCGAAGCCGCAATTCTCGCCGGGTGCAAGTTTTACGCCGGCTATCCGATAACCCCGCAAAATGAGCTGCCTGAATATATGGCTGAGAACATCCGCAAGGTGGACGGTGGCGTTTTTATTCAATCGGAAAGCGAAATCGCCGCAATCCACATGATAATAGGCGCCAGCGCAGGCGGCGCGCGCGCTATGACTTCCTCTTCGAGTCCGGGGATATCGCTGAAGCAGGAGGGCATCTCGTCGCTTGCGGCCTGTGAGCTTCCTGCTGTTATCGTCAATATGATGCGGGGCGGTCCGGGACTAGGGAATATAAGCCCCTCCCAGGGTGATTATTTCCAGGCCACAAAAGGCGGCGGCCATGGCGACTACCGGATGATTGTCCTCGGGCCCGCATCCCTGCAGGAGATTGCCGACTTGACGATGGACGCCTTCGACCTTGCCGATGAATACCGAACCCCCGTCATGATCCTGGCCGACGGCATGCTGGGCCAGATGATGGAACCGGTCGTCTTTAAAAAACCGAAGCCGCGCAATTACTCGGAAAGCTTTGTTATGAAGGGGGCAGGCGGCGGAAAAAGCAAGATCATCAGGGGTTTGATCCTTGACCCGCTCGATTTGGAAGAACACATCTGGAAATTGAAACGCAAATATCAGATCATCGCGGACAAGGAAACACGCTGCGAATTCTACCAGGCGGATGACGCGGAACTGATCATTGTTGCCTACGGGACAGCCTCCCGAATCGCCAAAGGCGCCATCAAACGGCTGCGGAAGCAGGGTCTGCGGGTGGGGCTTTTCCGCCCGATCACACTCTGGCCGTTTCCCTCCCAGCAGCTTCGCGATCTTGCCAAAAAGGTAAGTAATTTTCTGGTTTTTGAGATGAGCGCCGGGCAGATGATTGAGGATGTTCTTCTTGCCTTGCAGGGAAAGACCAACGTCGGGTTCCATGGCCGCCCGGGCGGCGTCGTTCCAACCCCGATCGAGCTGGCAAACGTGATTTTAAGCAAATTCAACCGTAAAGAGGGGCTGATCGATACCGAGCTATAGGTCGGCAGGATAAATACAGAAAATGCAGGCACAAACAATGAAAAGAGTTTTTGGAAGACCAAAGAGCATGAAGAGCAACCCCTTTCATTACTGCGCGGGTTGCGGGCACAGCATCGCCCACCGGTTGATTGCCGAGGTGATCGATGAACTGGGCATTCGCGATCGTACGATCGGCGTCCCCCCTGCCGGATGCGCCGTTCTCGCCTACAACTATTTCGATGTTGACATGATCGAGGCACAGCATGGCAGGGGTCCTGCAACCGCCACCGGCTTGAAGAGGGTTTTGCCCGATCGGATCGTCTTCTCTTATCAGGGAGACGGCGATCTTGCCGCAATCGGTACCGCGGAGAGTTTTCACGCAGCCAACCGAGGTGAAAATATAACGGTTATATTTATCAATAACGCCGTTTACGGGATGACCGGCGGGCAAATGGCGCCGACCTCCATCCTCTCTCAAAAAACAACCACCTCTCCGGCAGGCAGAAACAATATTCTGGATGGATACCCGATCAAAATAAGCGAGATATTTGCGATGCTTCCGGGGACAACCTATATCGAGCGCTGCACGGTAACCTCGCCAGCCAACATAGTGAAGACGAAAAAGGCGATCCGCAAGGCCTTTCAATACCAGCTTGACGGCAAGGGTTTTTCCCTTGTCGAAATACTCTCGCCGTGCCCCACCAACTGGAAGATGAGTCCGGTGGTTTCCTGCCGCTGGATTGATCAGACCATGAGCAAGGAGTTTCCTGTAGGCGTCATCAAGGACCTGCCGGCAGAAGAGAAGAAAAAACAGACGAAGGGAAAGTAGAGTCATGTTGGTCAAAACCATTTTTTGCGGTTTCGGGGGACAAGGAGTGCTCATGATGGGCTATACGCTCGCCCATGGGGGAATGAACGCCGGTTTCAACGTAACGGACCTTCCTTCCTATGGCGCCGAGGTTCGCGGCGGAACCGCCAATTGCACGGTCGTCATCTCGGATGAAGAAATCGCCTCTCCAATCGCCTCCAGCCCCGAGAATATTGTTGCGCTCAACACCCCTTCCCTGCTGGCGTTCCAAAATCGCGCCGCCTCCGGCGGGGCTATCTTTCTGAACTCATCGATCATTTCCGTTGAGCCGTCACGCCAGGACGTGCGGGTCTATAAAATCCCGACTGCCGAGCTTGCCGACAAACTGGGAGACAAGCGCATGGCAAACACCGTGATGATGGGCGCCCTGATGAAGGTAACCGGCCTCGTCCCCCCCGACATCTTTCTGAAAAGCATTGAAGCGGTCATGGGAAGCAAAAAAAAAGAGGTCGTCGAGATGAATCGCCAAGCCTTTGAATTAGGGTACGATTTTCTGCAATAGTCACGGTTTACAGGCAATAACAGTTAAGGAGCAGTGAAAATGGCAGTAAAACAGATCTCCGTCCTTCTGGATAATATCCCCGGTTCTCTCTCCCGGCTTACCAATATACTCGACAAATCCGACATAACCCCCAAGGCCATGCTGTCCGCAAGCACCGCGGAAAGCAGCACGGTGCGCCTGGTGGTAAACGACCCCGAACGCGCCGTTTCCGTATTGGAAAGTTTCAAACTTAACTGCGAGCTGACCCCGGTGCTGGCCGCCGAGGTTCCCCTCCATCACGGGGGAATGAACGCCATTCTGAAGCCACTGTCCGCCGCCGACATCAACATCCACTACCTCTACACCACCATCAACCGGATCGGCACGGAAACCATCGTCATCCTTGGCGTCGATAAACCCGAAGAGGCGCGGGAGGTTTTGCAGAGGAACTGGATACACATAGTCGAGGATGAAATATACAATCTGTAGAATTGCCGTTTCGAAGCCATAAAAGAAAAGAGGAACGCTTTTATGGATAAAATGGAAGAGCTGCGCGAAAGGATGGAGAGCCTCGCCGTAACGGAGGAGGAATTTCGCGAGACATTCGTCCGCTCCTCCGGCCCCGGAGGACAAAAGGTCAACAAAACATCGTCATGCGTTTATCTCGTCCACCTGCCGACCGGCCTTTCCGTTAAATGCCAGCAGGAGCGCTCCCAGACACTCAATCGTTTTCTCGCCCGCCGCCTTCTCCTCGACCGGATAGAGAGACTCCGCACCGGGCTTGTCGCCGCCGAAAAGATGAAAGCCGAGAAGATCCGTCGGCAGAAACGCCGCCGCTCGCGGCGGGCTCAGGAAAAAATGCTCGCGGAAAAACATGTTATCTCGAAAAAGAAGGAACTGCGGGCGGGAATCAGACCGGATACTGAATAAAAAAAGGGGCGGGAGCCTTGCGGGCTTGTTTCCCGACCCCTTATTTCCTATAAAAACATGCTGTTATAAGCCAAGCAGCTTAAGCAGCGGATTGGCATAAATCAATACCAGCGCGATAACAAGCGTATAAATCGCCAGTGATTCGATCATTGCCAGACCAACCATCATCGTGATCATAATCTTTCCCTGCGCCTCAGGATTGCGACCAACTGCATTGGCGGCGCTCGCCAACCCATTTCCCATTCCCAGACCAGTCGATATGGTTCCGATCCCCATTGTAATCCCGGCGGTTACAATACTGGCGATAATAACTAACGCCTTCGTATAATAATCGCCCGCGGCTGCCGGCGCGGCTGCGGCCACAGCCGGTGCAACCGCCTCGGCGGCGCCGGCGATCGCGGCGTAAACCATAACCATAAATGTTGTCAACCCACTAATACTTAAAACCTTTTTCATCATATTCTCCTTTTTTATTATTTCTTAAACAACAAACCGTAAATCAGCCTCTCACCCCTCCTTTCCTTTCTTCTTTTTTTCCGCGCCGTTCTGCGGAAAAACTTCAGTAAAACCTTGTAATGATCTTTTTGCCAAACGTGATCATGCCGCTGTTTTCTATAGACATGGCGATTTGTTGTCAAGAAATATTTGGTTAATGTGACCGACAGCAAACAAGACGCTGCCCGTTTTAATCCACCCTTGCAAACAATAATCTTGACTTCCGGGCATTTGAGAGTAGAGTTGCACACAATGGAGAATCTGAAAATGCTTCAATAAACCACATAACCATGGCGTCAACCTTTCACAAAGCCGGAGAACGATAGAAATATTCAGGGCCGGGGTGAGGTCTTTCTCCCCGGCCTTTTGCATGCCTGGAAAATTCATGAATATGATGGAGGAAGAAATGAAACGAAGTGCGTTGGCCCTGCTTTCGGGTGGGTTGGACAGTACGCTGGCCGTAAAGATGATGATCGAACAGGGAGTCGAAGTTACGGCGATCCATTTTACAAGCCCCTTCTGCAACTGCAGCCCGCGCAAGGCCGGTTGCCAGAATCAGGCCCAGAGGGTTGCCGCGGAACTCGGGGTGCCTATCCGGGTGATCGTCAAGGGCATGGATTATATGCGGATCGTCGAGAAGCCGCCCCATGGTTACGGCCGGGGGATGAACCCCTGCATCGACTGCCGGATTTACATACTGCGGAAGGTCGCCGGAATGATGGATGAGCTCGGCGCCTCCTTTGTGATCACCGGCGAGGTGCTGGGCCAGCGCCCCATGTCCCAGCACCGGCAGGCCATTGAGCTCATCGAGCGGGAGAGCGGTCTTGCGGGGCTGATCCTTCGCCCCCTCTCGGCGCACCATTTTCCGCCGACGCTTCCGGAGGTGGAAGGGATCGTGGACCGGGACCGTCTCCTGGCCATTTCGGGCCGGTCGCGGAAGGAGCAGATCGCCCTCGCGGATGAACTCAATATCCGGGATTACCCCTGTCCGGCAGGAGGCTGCCTTCTTACCGATCCGAATATCGCGGCTCGCCTGCGCGATCTATTTGCCCATGTCCCCGACTATGCCAATCGAGATCTTGTTCTGCTGAACATCGGACGTCATTTCCGCATCACTCCTCTCCTGCGGGTCATTCTCGGAAGGACCCAGAAGGAGAACGAACGACTCCTGACTTTGGCTGTTCCGGGGGATGCTGTCTTCACACCGATGAATTTCCGGGGGCCGACCGCCCTTGCCCCAGGTGATCTCGACCACCTGGCGGAGCAGAGAATCGGGGAACTGATCACGGCTTACAGTCAGGACGATTTCCAGAACTGTCTGATTCGGAAAGAGGTCATCGGCGGAGAATCGTTGACGTTCACGGGACCGGGAAAAGGGACCAGGGACACTTTTACTCCCCTGCGGATCGGAAGCGATTGAGGAGGCAAGCGGCAAACAATGTCCGATATTCAGAAAGGTGAGAAGGGAATAAGGCTTGGGGGAACGATGTTTGAGAAACGGGAGCACAAATACTATTTTCGCGAGTTGGCCCTTTCCATCACGATCGGTGATGGCTCTGTAATTGTTTCGTCATAGTAATGCGTGCTTCTTTGGTACAGTTTTTTCAGGCGCTGGACATATTGACGCGTTTCCGGATACGGCGGAATGCCGGAGTAATGATCCACTGCCTGTTCTCCCGCATTGTATGCTGCTGCCGTGAGTACAACGTTACCGCGATAGTAGGACAATAACCATTTCAGGTAACTGATTCCCCCCCTGATGTTCTGGGAGGCATCGAAAGCATTCTTTACGTTGAAGCGCTCGGCGGTTTTAGGAATAAGCTGCATCAAACCCTTGGCCCTTTTGGGCGACCGCGCTTTAGTTTCAAAGGCAGATTCAACCGCTATAATGGAAAGGACAAATTTGGGATCAATGTCATACCAGCCCGATATTTTGTTCGCCAAATCTATGATCCATGATTTGCTGCTGGGTAGGGATTCAAGATAACGATCAATTTTAATAGTATGTTCGGCAGGACCGAATACGCGAGGTGCCTTCTTCTCAGGTAATGCCTCCGGTGTTACAAATACGGGAGGCGGGGGAGGTGGCTGCTTCTCAGGCAATGCCTCCGATGTTACGCATGCCGGCAGCTCCTGGGATTGGAAGTTAACTGTCTCCAGCATGTCAAAAGCTTTTTCATGTCCCTGTTGGCTGGCCATTGAGAAAAGCGATGCGGCAAATGCCCTGTTCTCAGGCACCCCTTTCCCGAAAGCATACAACATTCCCAGCCTGTATTGCGCCTCCGTGCTTCCCAATCGGGACGCTTCACAATATATAGCTGCTGCCTGCCAGAACTCTTCGTGACTTTCGGCAGAGGCTTCGTAGGTTGCAGCTTTCTGCATGAGTGCGCTTAACTTTGGACCTCCATCAATCATTTCGGGCGACTCCGCGCCTGATAGAATCACAGGTGCCGTGAAGATGAAAATGGAGCCGTACAGAATGATTCTGAAAGTATTGCGCCACATATTTCTTTGCCCATGGCGTTGCCGAGCTGCATTCGGAAAATTTTGACTTTTTACGAGTTCGTTAAAGATCAATTTGATATCCGTCCCGTCATAATGGCCAGTTTCATAGCAGCGGCATCCCCAAAGCTCTTGCCGAATAGTCCGGGGCTGGCCTTCCGTTGATGTACAGGCTGCCCTAAAATGTTTCCTTAATGGTAAAGCGCCAGCGACAAAAGAGTTCTTCCGGATGTGGGTCTGGGGGAGCAAAGTCGCAAGTTACCTGTATCCTGTGGTCAATGACTTTGGCGAACCCTTCAAATTCACCACGATGCATTTCTTTGCATGAAAATTCCGGCAACCCTCTCTTCTTTCTGGCTACCTGAGGAGGACAGCCTGACACAGACAAGACTACTTCATCCTCCTTCGCTTCCATATCGTAGCCGACAATGATGCACCAGGGGAAAAGCTTCAAGGCCTTGACAAATCCGGATAACCCGTTTCCAATATCAAAACGCTTAAGAAAATCCTTTGCCGCCAGTTCTCCCGCCTTGCCCCAGACGCGTTCATTGATCCGTTCCGCAGCCTGCTGGTCGAAATCCTCGGCGACAAAGAGAAACCAGAATGCGTCGATCACCCGGTAATGCCAAAGTAAAAATTCCACATATTTCTTCAGGTCCGAATGGCTCAGCTTGTCTATCGTGGACAGATCCATATCATCTCCTCTCTTTCAGGTCATCTTCCTGATGATCCTTACCCTTCCTTTAAGTGGATAATTAGCTTGATTATTTGTTTATAATATGACCACATTAAAAAATAAGTCAACAGAAATTGAGACATCAACGAAATATCCTCTTGACTTTTTCATGAGGTACACGAGAATGAAAACAACGTGACTACGGCATCGTCAAAAGTTTAACAACCAATCTGAACCCTTTTTCAAGGGTGATGCCATGCAGTTTGAACGTCAAATCCTATCCCTGGACAAAGTCGCCCTGACGATCCGGGAACGGACGGGACAATCTGTAAGACGGGCGGAAGTAATCCGGACGATCCTGCACCCGTCTCCGATCCTGAAGGGATAACATCCGGGCCGAAAGGACAAACCGAAAGCAGGAAATATGACCGTTCTTCTTTGGATTTATTTTATATCAATGGCGATAACATCTATATTTGCCTTTACTAATAAAGAAGAAAGGGGAGTGAAGGCGGGTAAAGTGACGATATCGACCATCGTATCAACCTTATTAATAGCTGTTATCCCGCTTGTAAATACTATGGTTATCATAGGATACATTTGTGCTAAGTGGGAGGACTGGAGGATGATCAGGAGGATGACCAAGAAGGACTGAGACGCCTGTGCGTGTTTCCCTGTCCAGTTTCCGGGGAGAGTTATAGTTGACATAAATCCTTTATTCTGCTACAAAAAACCGCCATTAAATAAAGAACAAACTGTACTGACAGCGAAAATTCGTTGCCTCCCTGAGGAAAGGGAGGGTTCGTGTTCATGGAATGCAGGCAAATGTTTATTATCGGGAGGGAGCTTGTCAAAAAAAAAGGAAAATGATTCACCGAAAAGTGTGTTACTCTTCATTAATGCCCTGTTGGAGAAAAAAGCCGGCGACCTCGTTGTGCTCAACGTAAAAGAAATCTCTGCTTTTGCGGATTACTTTATTATCTGCAGCGGGGCATCCGACCGGCAGGTCCGGGCGCTCTCTGCTTTCATCCAGGAAGGTGTAAAAAAAACCGGTCTCCTTCCCCTTGGCATTGAAGGAGAGAAGGAGGGAAAATGGGTGCTTCTCGATTACGACGACGTCATCGTGCATGTCTTTCTCGAATCGATTCGCACCTTTTACGACCTGGAGCGGCTATGGGCGGAAGCCCCCCGGATGGAGATACCGGAGAACTCCCCTTCCCTGAGTTCGTTGCCGAAAGAAATGTAGCCACCAAAGAAGGGCCAGGGCCTTGAGTATCCTTGCCGGGATTGCGGACATTATTTTCCCGCCTTGCTGTGTCGTCTGCGGAGAGACTCTGCAGCGGCATTCTTCGCTGTCTCTATGTGAAAAATGCATAGAAGGAATCCGTTTTATCTCCTCGCCGCTCTGCCCCCGCTGCGGGATCCCCTTTTCGGATGCGAAGGGATACGACCATCTCTGCGGCCGGTGCCTGACAGAGGAAAAACCATACGCACTCGCCCGTTCTGTTGGGAGGTATGAAGGCCCAATCCTTACCGCCATCCACAGATTCAAGTACCATGGCAAAACCGGAATCGGCAAAGCGCTGGGAAATATCATGGCCGATTACGCATCCGGAATATGGGAAATGGGGACGTTCGACCTTATCATACCGGTCCCCCTTCACATCAAAAGACTGCGGGAAAGGGGCTTCAACCAGGCGGTAATACTGGCGCGCGAACTGTCCAAACGTTTTCACGTCCCGCTTGACTTTTCATCGTTGAAAAGGGTTAGATTTACGCCGCCGCAAGTCGGTCTCGGACGGCAAGAGCGTTCGGTAAATGTAAAGGGCGCATTTTCAATAACAACCCCCCAGCTCCTGTCCGGGAAAAAGATCCTTCTGGTCGATGACGTTTACACAACGGGAAGTACGCTTGTTGAATGCTCCCGTGTTCTTGTTGACGCCAATGCCGAAGCGGTAGCCGTTTTGACCATGGCCAGGGCAACCGGGGAACATACTACGGAGAAAGAGGAACAATGAAAAATATCCTGTCTTGGGAAGAATTGAAAAACGAGGTGGAACGCCATCGTCGCGAAGGCAGCAAAATTGTATTCACGAACGGATGTTTTGACATACTCCATGCGGGCCACGTCCGGTATCTCAGGCAGGCAAGAGCGGTCGGGGATGTTCTCGTTCTTGGGCTCAACAGCGACTCTTCCGTACAAAAGATCAAGGGAGAAAAACGGCCGATCGTGTCTCAGGAAGAAAGAGCCGAGGTTGTTGCCTCCCTTAAAGCGGTAGATTACGTAACGCTGTTCGAAGAAACGACGCCCCTTAACCTGATAGCTTTTCTGAAACCTGATGTTCTTGTCAAGGGAGCCGACTGGCGTGAGGATGAAGTTGTCGGCAGGAACCAAATTTTGTCCTGGGGGGGAAGGGTCGTTTTGATCCCCGTTGTGGAAGGGGCGTCCACCACAAACATAATCGAAAAGATACTCTGCGCCTTCAAAAAGACATGACTGTTTTTTTCCTTTACAAATTATCAGCAATCGTGTAGTAGATACCGTCTAGTGGTTAAGTTGATAAAAAGTTGGAAGGAGTAAGGCTCTGAAAACCAAATTGTCACCTGAAGAGTATGAGTTCTTTCGTCAACTTTTGACAAAGAAGATAAATGAGCTCCTGTCTGAGGCGGGAAAAACCGTGTCGGAAATGACAAACGGATTGAGGGAAAACTACCCCGATCCGAACGACCGCGCCTCGTTGGAGTCGGACCGCAATTTTGAGCTTCGCATCCGGGACCGGGAAAGAAAGTTGATCATCAAGATGCAAGAGGCGATCAAGAGGATCGACGACGGCACATTTGGGTTATGCGAGCTTTGCGGCGGCCCTATCTCGGAAAAAAGGTTGATGGCCAGACCCGTTACCACCCTTTGCATCCACTGCAAAACAAAACAGGAACAGGTTGAAAAACTCGAAGGAGAATAGAAGCCGGAACTGTTTTTCTTGAGGATAAGAAATATTTTGAATATCTTCCAGCATTTCATCTGCAATTTTATTTAACAGGAACAGCCGGATGTTCGTCAGGGTTATCATACCCATTCCGTCCCCAAAAACATTTATCTATGCCGTTCCCGAAGAGTCAGCCGCGTTTGCTGCCGTAGGCAAAAGGGTTGTCGTTCCTTTCGGGGCAAAACGCCTTACAGGATGGATTGCCGAACTTCCGGCGGAGACGTCAGAAATCAGGAACATCAAAGAAATTATAGCCATCCCCGATGCAGAACCGCTGTTTTCCGGGGAGGATCTGGTTTTTTTTGAATGGATAGCCAGCTATTACCTTCATCCCCTGGGAATGGTATTGGCGGAGGCCCTGCCCGGAGGAATCAACCAGGCAAGCCAAAGTTGGATTCGCCTTGCGCGCGGCGTCGTAAGCAGCGGGGAAAACCTTACAAAAACACAAGCGGCCATGCTCGAATCGCTTGCTTCCACCCCTAAAGGCATGTCGCTGCGCAGCCTTTGCCGAAAATTGGGGGAAAAAGACCTGCATCGGGAAGTCAGGGGGCTGGAAGGGGCGGGGCTCATCGTCTCCGCAGAGACCGTCAGCCGCCAGGCCATTCTGCCCAAATACGAAAAATGGATAGGGGTCACACAAAAACTCCAGACAAACTTGAAGCTGACGGAAAAGCAATCCGCCCTCCTGACGCTTCTTGCGGCAAAAGAAGAAATACCGATCGCGGCGCTCGAAGAGCGCTTGCGGAGCCTTTCCTTTCTCGGCAATCTGGCAGCCAAAGGGATAATCCGTCTTTACGAAAAAGAGGTTTTCCGGGAATATCTCCATGCAGAAGAACTGCCGGAAGACAATGGTAAAATAATCCTCAACAACGACCAGTCCGCAGCGCTCGCCGAGATAAAAAAGGGGCTGAGCTCGCGACAATTTTCTCCGTATTTGCTGCACGGCGTTACGGGAAGCGGAAAAACAGAAATTTATCTGCGTGCCATGGCAGAAGTTCTCCAGAGCGAGGGGAGCGCCCTCTACCTTGTCCCGGAAATTGCCCTCACCGCCCAGCTTATCCGCCGTGTCAAAAGCCGTTTCCCGGAAGAAAAGATCGCCGTTCTTCACAGCGGCATCCCCAACAATACCCGTTATGACCAATGGAGAAAGATAAAAAACGGAGAAATACGGCTGATCGTCGGCGCGCGCTCGGCAATTTTTGCCCCGGCCCAGAACCTGCGCCTGATCGTCGTTGACGAGGAACATGACCCCTCCTACAAGCAGGATGACCGCCTGCACTATAATGGTCGCGATCTTGCCTTATTCCGCGGGAAAAAAGTCGGCGCCGTGGTACTCCTCGGTTCCGCAACACCCGGAATACAAACATATTTTTATGCACAGTCCGGCATTTACCGATATCTATCACTGCCCGCCCGGGTAAACTCGCGTCCCCTTCCCAAGATGGAAATTGTTGATATGAGAAACGAACGCGATAGCCGGGGGCGAATGCCGATATTTTCCCGCCGTCTCCTCCAGGCATTGGGAGAGACCCTCTCCGCAGGAAGACAGACCCTCATTTTCCTCAACAGGAGGGGTTTTCACACCTACGTCTTCTGCTCAGACTGCGGCCATGTTTTTAACTGCCCCTCCTGCGATCTTGCCTTGACCTACCACGCATCCCAGGATGTTCTCAAATGCCATCACTGCGATTTTACGGCAAAGACTCCCAAAATTTGTCCAACCTGCGGTTCTGAACGCATTCACAGCCAGGGTACCGGAACCGAGCGTGTAGAGGAAGAGGCAAGAAGACTCTTTCCTGCGGCCGTTACTGCCCGGATAGACAGCGATACTTCCTCCCGCCGGGGCGCATCCGAGAAAACCCTCGCCGCTTTCGCCAAGGGGAAAATCGATATTCTTGTGGGAACACAGATAATCACCAAGGGGCATGACTTTCCGGGAATAACCCTGGTGGGGGTCGTGGCCGCCGATTCATCCTTGAACGTCCCGGACTTCCGAGCCGCGGAGCGAACCTTCCAGATTCTTTCCCAGGTCGCCGGCAGGGGCGGGCGCGGTGATCAGCCGGGCCTGGTCGTTATCCAGACGTTCACCCCTTACCATCACTCCATCCGCAGGGCGCAGGAACACGATTACACCGGATTTTACAATAATGAGCTGCCGACCCGCCGGGAGCTGAACTATCCACCCTATTCCCGGCTTATTGGCCTCCATTTTTCGAGTCTCAACGAGGAGAAAGGAAAAAGAACCGTCGCCCACATCGGAACGGCGGCCCGCAAGCTGGCACTGAACTTCGCCGCAAGTGAAGCGGACATCATCGGCCCGGCGGAATCTCCGCTGCACCGGCTCCGGGGAAGGTATCGCTGGCAGATGCTCGTGCGGGGCAGGGATGGGGGCGTTCTCCGCCAGCTTGCCCAAAAGCTCCTTGAAGAGGTTAAGGGCGAGGGGATCGAAATCAGGCTGGATGTAGATCCTGTCCATTTTATGTAGGAGGGTATCGTCATGAAAAAACCCGGTATAGTTTTCATGGGCACGTCAACCTTTGCAGTGCCGGCTCTGACCGGGCTCGTTGAGTCAGGATGGCCGATTATCGCCGTAGTCACGCCTCCTGACCGTCCCCAGGGTCGGGGGCGGATAACCGCGCCGCCGCCCCTGAAAGCCGCCGCCGAAAAACTGGGGCTTCCCGTCATTCAAACAGAAAGCGTCAAGGATAGCGGCTTTCTGGAAACATTTAAAAGTCTGGCGCCGGAAATGGCCATTGTCGCCGCCTTTGGACAAATACTTCCCAAACCAATACTTTACGACACACCCCGGGGGTGCATAAATATCCACCCCTCGCTCCTTCCCAGGTACCGGGGAGCGGCGCCGATCAACTGGACCATCATCAACGGAGAAAAAATAACCGGCGTCACCATCATGAAGATGGACGCCGGGATAGACTCCGGCGATATCCTCCTGCAAGAGGAAACCCCTGTCGGCGAAAATGAAATCTTTGGCGAACTGCACGACCGTTTAGCGGAAATGGGCGCAAGCCTGCTGTTAAAAACGCTCTCCTTATCACTGGCCGGAAAGCTTCATCCGCGACGGCAGGATCACTCGCTTGCCACATTTGCCCCCCCGCTGGACCGCGAAATCGGCATGATCAATTGGGAAGATGACTGCCAGAAAATCGCAAGGCTCATCCGCGGGCTCTCCCCTGCCCCCGGCGCCTACACCTTTCTTCACCGGAAGAAACTCAAGGTCTTCTTTGCTACGGCGAAGACGACCCCAATCTCAGAGGCGCCGGGATTAATAACCGGTCAAGGCGAAGGCGCCCTCTGCATAGCCGCCGGTAACGGCCGCGTCTATCTCCACGATGTGCAACTGGAAGGTAAAAAGAGAATGAATATCAAGGATTTTCTCCGGGGAACACCTGTTTCCTCTGGAGAAAAGCTCGGTCGGGTATGACAAAAAAAGTAAAAGCGAAGCTTAACGTTCATAAAACAGCCCCGTCGGCGCGCGGCATTGCCGTGGAAATCCTCAACCGTATAGAGCTGAGCGGCGCTTATGCCGAACCGCTCCTCGATTCTTGCCTTTCCGGGAATAATATCATCAACAGGCAGGACAAGGGACTTATAACCGAGCTGGTCTATGGGACACTTAGGAATAGAAACAAACTGGACTGGGCAATAGCCAAAATCTACACGGGAAATTTTGATTCAATGGAAATACCGGTCCGCAACATCCTCCGGACAGGGATCTATCAGCTCCTCAATACCGACCGGATTCCCCCTTTTGCCGCGGTCAATGAGGCCGTCGAGATAGCGAGAAACATCCGTCCCGCCGCGTCTGGTCTTGTAAACGCCGTTCTGCGCAACACCATTAGAAAAAAGGACAGCATAATTTGGCCGGATCTGGCCGGAGATGTCATCAGTGCGATCAGCGTTAATTATTCACACCCTGCCTGGATAGTGGAACGCTGGAGGGAATTGTACGGGGTGGAGGCAACCATTGCCATCTGCCGGGCAAATAACGAGATTCCGCCCTTGACGGTCCGGGTAAACACCCTGAAAACATCGAGAACAAATATGATCTCGACGCTGAAGAACGAAGGAGTGGCCGCAGCGCCAACCCTTTTTTCCCCGGAAGGGATTGTCATTTCCGATAATTCTGCCGGACTCCGCGAGACAGACGCCTTTCGTCAGGGTTTGATAAGGGTGCAGGATGAGGCATCCCAGTTGGTCGCCCATCTCCTCGCCCCTCAACCGGGCGAACAGGTGCTTGATTTCTGCGCCGGCGCGGGAGGAAAAGCACTCCATCTTGCTGCGCTTATGCAAAACAGCGGAGAAATAACCGCGGTCGATATAAATCGCACTAAACTTAACCAGCTTATGGCGGAGGCAAACCGGCTCGGCGTAACGATTGTCCGGATCGTTCAGGGTGATGGCGCCGGAAAGAATACAGTCATAAGCAAAATGTTCGACAGGGTTCTGGTTGACGCCCCCTGCTCCGGACTCGGCACGTTGCGCAGAAACCCGGAGATTCGCTGGCGTCTTACCGGCCCCGATATCTTCGCATTACAGCAAAAACAAAGGAATTTGCTGAGCAATGCCGCCGAACGCGTAAGGCCCGGCGGCAGCCTCGCTTACTGCGTCTGCACCACAACCCCGGAAGAAACAGAGGAGATTGTTGCCGATTTTCTCAAATCCGATAATCGCTTTAAGCTGAGCCCGCCCCCAAATCTCTCGTCCGAAATAGTAACCGCGGACGGCTTCTTGCGCACATTTCCGCACCGCCACTCCCTGGACGGCTTTTTCGGGGCGGTGTTTACCAAAAATACATGAACAATATTGGAATTTTAATTGTTACCATGCAGGAATTTACGGTCGGCATGCAACTGGCAAATAACATTGACTTGATACGACAAGAATGATAGTTTCCCCTGCCATTGGAAACATCCAAAAGGGGGACTGAAGAGATCATGTTTATCGAACAACGGGAAGTCGGAAATATCGCGGTTTTCTCATACCTTGTGGGAGACGAGGCTTCCGGGGAAGCGCTGGTGATAGATCCGGCGGCCGATACGGAAGGGATAATCGACCTCGCAAAGAAGCGCCACGTCCGGATCAGTGCGATTGTCAATACGCACGGGCACGTGGATCATATCGGCGGCAATGCGGACATGAAAAGGCTGACCGGCGCAAGGATAATCATCCACGAGGACGATGCGGATATGCTGATCCACACCCCTCTCGAGCTGTTGCGGATGTTTGATGCCAAACCATCGCCTCCGGCTGACCGGACGGTTGCCGATGGCGACATGATACAGGCCGGGGGAATAAAACTCCGGGTTATCCACACCCCCGGCCATTCTCCGGGAAGCATGGTGCTCTTTATGGAAGGATACGCCTTTACCGGCGACACCCTCTTTGTCGAGGCCGTGGGCAGGACCGACCTTCCCGGCGGTTCCTGGGAGACAATGTTCGCTTCAATCCAAAATAAGCTGCTCGTACTTCCCGACGAAACTGTCGTGTTTCCCGGCCATAATTACGGAAGGACCACCCGCTCGACGATTGGTCACGAAAAAAGACATAACCCCTTTTTGAACAATTTGTAAAAGGAGCTGAAAAATGGACAGCCACGGAATGATGAAAACGGATTTTCAGGGAATGACGCTCTCCGGCAAGGGAAAGGTGCGCGACATATATGACCTTACCGCGCACCTTTTGATTGTAACAACCGACCGCATCTCCGCCTTTGATCATATTATGCCGAACCCCGTCCCCGGCAAGGGAGAGGTGCTGACAAAGATGTCCGCCTTCTGGTTCAAAAAAACGGAGGATATCATCGCCAATCATCTGATTTCGACGAATCCTGATGATTATCCTCAGAAATGCGCCCCCTATAAGGACGTACTGAAAGGCCGAAGCATGCTGGTCAAAAAGGCAAAGCCCCTGCCTGTCGAATGCGTTGTCCGCGGCTATTTGAGCGGCTCCGGATGGAAGGATTACAGCAGTGGACGACCGGTCTCCGGAATAATGCTGCCGGCAGGGCTCAAGGAATCGTCCCGGCTGCCGGAGACCATCTTCACCCCCTCGACAAAGGCGCCGGACGGAGAACACGACCTGCCGATCACCCGCACCGAGATGGAAAATCTGCTCGGAGCCCAGATGACGGAAAAAGTAGTCCGGACGAGCCTTGCCATCTATGAACGGGCCGTTGCTCTTGCTAATCAGGCGGGAATTATCATTGCCGACACGAAAATGGAATTCGGCATTTTAAACGGGGAGCTTATCCTGATAGACGAGCTGCTCACCCCCGATTCTTCCCGGTTCTGGCCAAAGGACGATTACGAGGAGGGACGCCCGCAGAAGAGCTTCGACAAGCAGTTTCTGCGTGATTATCTGCTG
>Ga0208373_1002135_pt1 | contig 22938 bp, 20 predicted proteins | sample RifOxyC2_FD_184036 | JGI IMG/M metagenome (GOLD analysis project Ga0208373, IMG submission 184036) | Soil microbial communities from Rifle, Colorado - Rifle Oxygen_injection C2 (SPAdes) | ecosystem: Environmental > Terrestrial > Deep subsurface > Rock core/Sediment | place: Rifle, Colorado... | reverse complement strand
TGTAGTTGGTTTTCCGTTTGTTGGATTTGAATGGCATCTGCAAATCTTGATTTTTTTGGTAATAACGTACATTGGTAAAACGGATCGGATAGTTTGGATCGCGTTGGTGTTTGATTTCATCCACAATCATTTGCCAGTAAGTTTTCATGGTAACTGCCTTTTGTTATTTGAAATACACTATGCTTCCCCATTAATTTTTTCGTAGATTTCTTTTCGATGAACGCTGGTTTCTTTGGGTGCATTGATCCCCACCCTAACCTGATTGCCTTTTACGCCTAAAATAGTCATCGTCACATCATGACCGACAACAATGGTTTCATTAATTTTTCGGGTTAAAATTAACATGTTGATAGTCCTTTATTTTTCTTAAATTTCTCACAATCGGTTTTAATTTACCATCATAAGTGTCCATTGATCTGATGTTCTTCTGTATTAATAAAAATTTGGTGGAAGAATGTTAATGAACATTTCAACTGCTTTATTGTTCAGCTAAACAATCGCTTTCCGAAAGTATACAGGCATAAACTCTTAATTGTAAATTACAAAAAACTTGTAATTCATCAATCTTTTTTGTTATTAAATATAATAATTTGTTTTTCTCAAAATTTTTGATAAAATTTTTCTTTAAGAATGGAATCATTCAGTGTCTGAAACAAAAGAAAAAGTAGAGCTTTTAACCTTATCGGATAGACTTAATCATGCACTTAACTCACTGCATGTTAACCAATCTGAGCTAGCTAGGCGTATCAATGTAAAACCGCAGGTAATTCAATATTTGTGTACAAGTAACGCATATAAATCTAAATTTACCTATGAAATTGCAGAGGCATTAAACATCAGCAGTCATTGGTTAGCCAACAATACAGGTCCTATGCGGATGATAATTTCTGAGTTTGATTCCTACAAAGTACCTGCTTTAACTCAGGTACAAATCTTAAATGGTATGCTAGATAAAATACCTCGTGTGTTAGAAGAACATAAAGACTGGATTTTTTCTACTGAAAAAACAGAAGAAACATCTTATGCCATTAGATTACAGGATAATGCCATGTTCCCAAGATTTGATGTTAATACAATTATTCTTTTAAATAAAAATGTAGCGCCTAAAAATTCAAGCTTTGTATTGGCATATATTCAAAAATTACATTGCATAGTATTTCGTCAATTATTAATAAAGAATATAAAACATATGCTTTTCCCTTTAAATTTAGAGATGTTTAAACCCATTGAATTAACTAAGACAGATAAAATATTAGGAGTGATGTTTGAAGCAAGATGGATCTTATGACGGTATATTTTTTATGTTAATAACAGTTATAATAAAAGGATGAGGTATGTAAAATATTACATACTCTTTAAGGAGTTATGGAATATGCATAAGCTTCAATGGATATTTAACAAAATAAGATATTCTATTAATTATTTTTATTATTTTACTGCTTCTTTAGCAAAGAATGTTTATCCTTGTAAGTTAGTTGAAGCAAAAAGCAATTTATCAGACAAAGGAATTATAATAATATATAAAATATTAGGTTGCTCAAAAAATTGTGAAATACCACTACAAAAATTATTAGAGAATAAAAAAAATCTCGAAATATTTCACCCAATTGATGCTGCTAAACTTGGTTCTATAGCATTTAAAGAAATTATTTGCGACTTACCCAAAGATAAAAGAGTAAAAGAATTCCAGCGTATAAAAAACATTATGCTTCATTCAACTCATGATGTTTACTCAGACGAATTAATAATTAATTCTGAATATTCAAATGATCAATGTATCGAGTACAAAGATTTAACGTTTCTTTATCCAATTATTTCTAAGAATAAATATTATTGCAAACTTGTAGGCGGAAAAAATGATTCTCTAAAAATTGGAACAACCATTGTCTATACATTGCTAGGAAAAAGAGAGGGGTATGAGCGATCACTTCAAGAAATCTTAACTGGTGATCTGCTTCAAAAATTTCACCCAACAGAAGTACTTAAATTTGGATTTATCTTTGAGGGAGATTCTATGTTTTACTTAACTAAAACGGGAAAAGCTCAATTTAAAGGGGGAGAAGGATGATATCAAAATTACCAAAAATAATACCCTACAAATATATTATATTTTTATCCATGTTATTTGTCACTTTAGATCTTTCTTCTGCTTCTGTCGCTTATAAATTAGTTTCTTTAAATTCTCTATTCCAAATTAATTCCGGAGCGACTTTTATTTTCCCATTGACCTATGGCTTAGGAGACATTATTACGGAAGTGTATGGGTATAATATGGCAAGGAGATTAATTTGGATGAGTTTGTTTTTACAATTTATTTTTGCCCTGTTAGTAACACTAGATATTTATTTGCCAAATCCACCATTTTGGGAGGGGGAAAAAGCTTATATTTTTGTTTTTGGTTCTATGTTGCGTTTTATTTCAGCTGGCACTTTAGGGAATTTAGTCAGTAACTTTGCTAATATCTACTTAATCTCAAAATTAAAAATTCCTATGGAAGGCAAATTATTCTGGTTAAGAAGCATTTTTTCAACAATGACAAGTGGATTTCTATTAGTTGCTATAGTAATTTTTGTAGGCTTTTCAGGACATGGAATTAATTTGCGAGAAACATGGGTTATGTTTCGATCTACTTACCTTCTTGAGGTGTTATATGCATTTATCTGCGTGATACCAGCAGCATTTATGGCTAAGTTTTTAAAGCGCCATGAAAACGTTGATGTCTATGACTATGACACAAACTTTAATCCATTTTGCCTGAAATAATTCAACAGGAATATATTGTGATCAAAAAAACATGCACTCTAACAAAAGAACATTACATAGACTATGCTATTTTTTCAGCAATACCAAGTGAGCTAAAATTTCTACGGCAACATTTTTTGCCTTATCAATACACAAATTTAAAAATAGAAAACTTTAATATAAAGGTATTCCAATATAAAAATAAAAAAATATTATTTGCTTCTACAGGTATTGGCACAACTTTTGCATCCAGTATTGTCACACTCATTCACAATTACTTTCACCCAACTTACATGTTTTTTATTGGAACTGCTGGTGGAATAAAACAAGGATTAAAATTAAAAGATGTTGTGATTGCAAGTCGCGCATTTGAAGCGGAAATTCAAGAAGCTTTTTCTCTTTTAAAAGGAACACCTTTTGAAGAAGGGCTGAAACATCCGTTAAAAAAACAAATGTCTTTTCCAATTTATGACGCTGACCAAGATTTATTAAATGTTGCTCGTATGATCAACTTTTCACACCGCCATATATATTTTGGTACTGTTGTCACTACTAATACTTTTCCATCACCTAAAGAATCATTTGAAAAAATAAAAAATAAAAATCCATTATCTATTGATATGGAAACATCCGCATTCTATCAAATTGCTTGGCTTTTAAAAATTAAAGCTCTTGCTATACGAGGTATTAGCAATTTATTAGATCGCGATGGCACTGATGAAAAAACAAATGAGTCAGATGTTTATGGTAGTACACAATCTGCAGGAGAAGTATTGTTACAAATATTAGAACTATTGATCAGCGGTCATAATAGATAAAAAATATCAATTTATTTTATTCAGCATAGGAGATAATACAATGTTTGAAGAACACACTGAAACTGTAGAAGAGCTTATTATAGCTTATGAACTGGAGCAACACATTGAAGGTGGCTTTTTTAGGCAAGTATATGTTTCACCGAAAATGGTAGAGATTCCACAAGCAGATGGTTCTGTCTTAACATTGCCTGATAGCACAAGAATCTATTTTTTACTAAACTCAACTGACTTCAGCGCCTTCCATCGCTTAGCTCTATCAGAAGAAAAATGGGTATTTCAACAATCAAGTGAAGAAGATCATAGTGTATTAATCATTCATGAAATTAAAGAAGACGGTACATTGATTTCTCATTGGTTAGGTGATCCTCTGAAAAATTCAGACGCCAAAAAAGAAATCATTATCCCCAAAGGGTCGTGGTTTTCAGCTGAAATTAAATGCCCTGACAACACTTCTTTTGTTTTGACCATTTGCGAGGTAACCCCGGGTTTTACTGATGAACAATTTGAATTAGCGAATAGGGAAGCATTAATAAAAGCATTCCCTCAACACGCAGCGCTTATTGGAAGACTGACAAGAACAGATAAAGAAGAAAAGATTTAAATGAAATAACAAGTTTTTAAGAAAAAGAATTCTCCCAGAGGATGTTTTTATTTAAGTAATTTTCATTTAATTGGCTATGGTCAACTTTAGCCAACAGTCGTGGAGATTGCTGAAATTTCTTTTTCAGCCTATTAACTTGTGATCTGATGATACGCTCCTCATCACCAAAGCATACCGAATCGTTGAAGTTGATTTTTCTTTTATGCATTTAAAATTTTTCGGCAAATTTATCGGCTTTTCTTTTTCGCATTCGATGTAGATCAGAGAATCTTTTTTCAAACAATTATTTTTTTCTAAATGCTGAATTGATTTTTCAATCCATCCTTGATGAAAAGGCGGATCTAAAAAAATAAGTTCAAAAGGCGCGAAAGAAAAATTTTGTACTGCAAAAAAATCTTGTGTGATAAGAGAAATTTGATCCAAACAATTTAATTTTTCTGCCATGTTTTTTATTGCCATTATATTTTCTTTGGCATAATCAATCATGGTTACATGATTTGCGCCGCGTGACAGCGATTCAAATGATAAAACACCGCTGCCTGCAAACGCATCTAAACAATTGGCATTTTGAGTGTAAGGCGTCAGCCAATTAAAAACAGTTTCCCGAATGCGGTCGGTCGTAGGACGAATGTGAATTTTATTGGGGAAAGTAATTTTTCGGCTCCGCCATTTGCCGGCAATAATGCGCACTTGTGAATTAGTTTTGTTTTGCATTTATTTTTTCTCCCAACAACGCTTCGACAAACTCTTCGGCGTGAAACGGCTGAAGATCATGGATATCTTCGCCTACACCGATAAAGCGGATGGGTAATTTTAAATGATCAGCAATAGCAAAAACAATACCGCCCTTTGCAGTACCGTCCAGTTTAGTGAGAGTAATGCCGGTTAAACCTAATGCTTCATGAAATTGTTTTGCCTGCGTTAAAGCATTTTGTCCCATGCTTGCATCAATCACCAACATAATTTCATGTGGCGCATCTAAATTTATTTTTTGAATGACACGTTTTATTTTTTTTAATTCATTCATTAAATGTTCTTGTGTGTGCAGACGTCCTGCTGTATCAGCAATCAATAAATCTGTTTGACGTGCAGTGGCAGCTTCCATTGCATCGTAAATCACGGCTGCGCTGTCTGCACCAGAATGCTGTGCAATCACCGGTACTTGATTGCGCATCCCCCAGATTTGTAATTGTTCAACAGCGGCTGCGCGAAAAGTATCACCAGCGGCTAATAATATTTTTTTATCTTGCTGCTGATAAAAATGCGCAATTTTTGCAATGCTAGTTGTTTTGCCTGCGCCGTTAACGCCGACCATTAATAAAACAAAAGGTTTTTGATTGAGTTCTAGATTTTTTTCGCAAGGTTTTAAAAGATGAATCAATATTTCTTTCATCACACTCATGAACGCTTGTGTATCGTGCAAAGATTTTCGCTGAACAGTTTCAATTATTTCTTGGATTATTTTTTGAGACGTTTCAATGCCGACATCGGATAAAAGCAAATGCGTTTCTAATTCGTCATAAATTTTTTGATCAATTGCCCGTTTACCGTAAATAAATGCTTCAAAATCCTTGATTAAAAATTTCCTAGTTTTAGATAAGCTAGAAGTTAATTTTTCTTTCCAAGATTTTTTTTCTGTTTGTTCAGAATTTTTTTGAAGCATTTCTTTTTTTTTGAAATGGAAAATCATGAGCGTCTCGTTATTAAAGTTTTCTGCCCACCGTCAATCGCTGATGACCTGCTAAATCACAATAAGTTTGTATCTCATGATAATTTTCTCGCCGCATTAAATCCTGCACATCATTTGCTTGATGGTATCCATGCTCTAAAATTAACCATCCATTAGGCAATAAATAATGTTTTGCTTCGATAATGATTTTAATTAATTCGGCTAAACCTTTTTGTTTGGCAATTAAAGCAGAATACGGTTCGTAACGCAAAACAAATTCTGAAATTTTCGGATCATCTTCTGCAAGATAAGGCGGATTAGAAATAATCGCTGCGTAATTTGAGTGAGGTAAACCTGTGCACCATTGAAGCGATTCGTTTAAATAAAATTCGATATTGGATAATTTCAATCGTTTTGCATTACGCTGTGCAACCATAATCGCTTGAATAGATTTTTCTGTTGCGGTGATTTTCCAATACGGTCTTTCTTTCGCGAGTGCTAAAGCAATAGCGCCAGAACCTGTACCTAAATCAGCCATGTGTAATTTTTCTTTTTTCGGTAAATTGTGTAATGTCCATTCGATTAAATGTTCTGTTTCAGGACGCGGAATTAAAGTGTCGCGTGTAATTTCGATCGGCAAAGACCAAAATTCCTGATAGCCTACAATATAAGCGATGGGTTCACCTTGTAAACGGCGGTGCAGAATTTCTTCTAATTGTGAAAATTGTTCATCAGTGACAGAAGCTTCTGTATAAGCGTAAAGATAAGCGCGTGATTTTTGCAGACTGTGCATCAGCAATAATTCAGCATCCAGTTTTGGTGTTTGACTGACGGCATTTAATTGCGACTGCATTTCTTTTAAAAGTTCGTGGATGAGCATATGAAATATTTCAGCTCCATGTTGTTTCGAGTGAGTCAATAACCGCTCTATTTTTTAAGATCTTATAAGGATTGAGGATTGTGGATTGAGGGGACGAATCGCTTCGCGATGAATTTTGAAAAATATTGAAAATAATTTAATCACAAAGTGATACATCCCTTCAATCCCCAATCCTATTTTCATCCTTCACATCTCTCAGCCAATTGTTCTGCCTGAAATTCACGTGTGAGCGGTTCGATGACATCTTCTAAATCGCCGTCTAAAATCTGATCTAATTTATATAAAGTTAAATTAATGCGGTGATCAGTAACGCGCGATTGCGGAAAATTATAAGTGCGAATACGTTCTGAACGATCGCCTGTACCCACTAAACTTTTGCGAGTGGCTGCGCGTTCTTTTTCTTGTTTTTCACGTTCTGCCATTAACAAACGTGATTGAAGCAGCGACATCGCGCGCGCTCTATTTTTATGCTGCGATCGTTCATCCTGACATTCAACGACCAATCCAGTCGGAAGATGTGTGATGCGGATAGCAGAATCCGTTTTGTTCACATGCTGACCGCCTGCACCGGATGCACGGTATGTATCAATGCGTAAATCATTTGGGTTGATATCGATCTTATCGACTTCATCGGCTTCAGGTAATATCGCAACAGTACAAGCGGAAGTGTGAATGCGTCCTTGTGATTCAGTGGTCGGCACACGCTGCACGCGATGCGCGCCGGATTCAAATTTTAATTGTGAATAAGCGCCTCGCCCAATAATTTTTGCAATGACTTCTTTGTAGCCGCCTTGTTCACCTTCGTGTTCTGAAATAATTTCAACCTGCCATTTTTTTCTTTCAGCAAATCGGCAATACATGCGGAATAAATCGCCGGCAAATAAAGCGGCTTCATGTCCACCTGTGCCTGCACGCACTTCTAAAAAAACATTGCGTTCATCATTTGGATCTTTAGGCAGCAATAAAGCGCGCAGCGTTTCCTGATAAGTTTGCTGGCTTTCTGCTAATGTTTTTAATTCTTCTTCTGCTAGTTCATGCAGTGTTTTATCTTCATCGTTTAATAATTGATGCGCATTTTCAATAGCGGCTTCGTTTTCTTTGTATTTTTGAAAACATAAAACGATAGGTTCTAGCTGCGCATACTCTTTGCTTAAATCGCGATAACGGTTTTGATCGTTAAATATTTCCGGTAAAGAAAGTTCTTTGGCAAGTTCTTCATAACGAACCTGCAGTTTTTCTAATTTTGTTTTTAAGGAGTCTTTCATATAGACCTCACATTTCAAAATAGTTATAAAATTACAGAGCCAAAATATAGCGATCAGTTTTTAAGCGGCATACTATTTTGAAATGTGATCTCTATCAATTTTGGTTGCACGTGAAATATAACATACTCAATTTAGTTAAACCAGAACAGAGCAACAATAAACCTCTGCCTTGTTTTTTTTCTCTCAATTTTCAATGCTTTTCCAGCAAGATTTTCACCGGTTTTGGCAAGCCAAACTTATCCAGCTGGTTTTTTTGAATCCAGACAGCGTGATCACTTTCCATAATCATCGAGTGGTTTTTCACTTGTATGAGGAGTGGTGTGATATCCAAATGAAAATGACTGAACGTATGACGAAAAGGGGAGAGCATTTTTTTTGAAATTAATTCTAATGAATAATCCGATAAAACTGAATTTAATTGATTTAAATTTTTTGCTTCAGGCAAACTCCATAAATGACTCCAAATACCCACAGGCGGACGTTTGATGAGTAATATTTTTTCATGCTGGTCTTTTAAAACAAGAAAATAAATTTTTTTAATCGGTAATTTTTTTTTCTTCAGTTTTACCGGCAGATTTTCTGTTTGATGTGTTTGATAAGCGATGCAGTCTTTTTGAAATGGACAGGAAGAACATGGCGGTTTTGTGCGTGTGCAAAGTGTAGCGCCTAAGTCCATTAAACCTTGTGTGTAATCCGCAATATCTTCTTTTGATAAATAATGCTCTGCTATTTCCCATAAATTTTTTTGTGCTTTTATATCATCGACAGAAACATTCATACCATGAAGGCGAATGAAAATACGTTTAACATTGCCGTCTAAAATCGGCGCGGGTTTTGCAAAAGCAAAAGATAAAATAGCGCCGGCAGTTGAACGACCAATGCCGGGCAGTGTTTGCAAAGTTTCTAAATCATTTGGAAATACGCCGTGAAATTCTTTCTCAATGATTTGTGCGGTTTTATGCAGATTTTTAGCGCGCGAATAATAACCTAACCCTGACCACAACACTAATACTTCATCCAATGTCGCTTGAGCAAGCGCATGAACCGTTGGAAATTTTTGAATAAATTTTTCAAAGTAAGGGATCACGGTGGTGACTTGTGTTTGCTGTAGCATAATTTCCGACAGCCAAACTCGATAAGGCGTTTTATTTTTTTGCCACGGCAAATTTTTTCGACCGTGTTGCTGGTGCCATGTGATTAAACGTTTGGCAAAATTGAGAATAGGGTGGAACATGGGGAGGTATTATACCTGTGGCATTGTAAAAGACGAAGCAAGACAAGATGGAATTATCTGCGATGTCTTAATCCTAATAAAGCGGTTATTTCATCTTCAGTTTCTTTGATAGGTTCAACATCAACAGTCTCTGCTGCATCAGTGCCCCCCCCACTTCCACCGCTGCTTGTGCTACTAAAACTAATCCTTCTTTCACGCCATTTTTGCAATGCTTCTAATTGTTCACGCCAAGTCTCAAAAAATTTTTCATCGCCTAATTTAATTTCCCAGTAAATGGCAGAATTATCTGGTACTACAGTTCCTGTGACTTCTGCAGTTCCTATGATTTCTGCGCTCAATGCTAAACAGCGATTAAACTCATCTAGCGTTGTTAGTGTTTCTCCATTTTTTAAAATAGCTTGATGATAGTGTGTTGTCGCTTCGCTTAGATCTTGTACCACTTTTTTAAAATGAAAACGTTTTAAATAATCATCATCTTCTTTGTCGGCAATTTCTGTTTTCATTTGTTGCGCGGCTAGGAAATAATAAAGCGCTGCAAGCAAATGGTCGGGTGATTCGAGATTTGCTGCAGCTTTAGCAGACTCATGAAAGCCGCGATAAATGTAGAAAATTCTTTGAGTTTCACGAAAGGCAGCTTGTTCTTCTTCTGATAATTTTGCTAATAAAACTTCTACTGTTGTTCCATCATGCATTGTAAAACCAGGAAAACGAGAATCTGTAAAAGGCATACCCATAAGCCATCTGAAACTCTGGTCGCGCAAATATAAAGTAGCTAAATGAACAGTAGGGTAACCAAGTTTGGAGTAATCCTCTGCAAAGGGATCTAATCCTAAGTCTAAAAAATAAGCAAAGCAATGATTGTGTGAAATTGCATACTGTAAAATACTTGTTCCTAAGTCGCCCTCCCGTATTGTATTTAGATCAACTCCTTCTTTTTTCAATGCATGCACTATAGAAGGTACTTCCTCAATTGCATCTACTGTCAGTGCAAGGAATAATTTGTCTGAAACCTCTCCCATTATTTTAGAATTAATAGAACGCATGATATTCTCATTAATTTAGATTTTTAAATTCTTACTCCAGATTCTATAGCTATAGGCGATGAAGACTCAACAATGTCTTCAGGAGAATGGCTCATATCTGGCAGTCTTTTTGCTAATACATTTGTTATGCCATCATCATCAATTTCTGCTAACTGAGTTGGCATGAGTTTTTCAAAAAATTGGTGTAATTTTTTGCAAGCTTCACGATATGATTTTTGTGTATACCATAATTTCTTCAAAGAAGTTTGAATTTCTGTAAAGATATTTGTATATCGGCGCTGGATATTTTGAAGTTCCAATTTTGTTCGTTGTTCAACAATAATCCTTCTCTCATTGAATATTGCATTTCGTAAATCAATTTCTTTTTGTTTCTGGATTTTTTCTGCCCCCTCATCCCTTTCTGCTACAAGATTTTGCAATCTACTTTCAACACATTCCAACAAACTTTTTTCTTCTCCTTTGCTTTCCCTAACACCGCCCACTTCTATTTTACGAATTTTAGGTACTTCAACACTTAATTCTCTTAATCTTTCTTCACACTCTTCCATTTCTTTTTTCATTTGTTCCAGTGTCATGACCATTTTTAAAATTGGCACTTCCTCTAACATTTTAGTTTGAAAAACGATCAATGCTTCAATAAGCTCTTGATAATCCTTTCTCGAACACATCAATAAATCTTGATGCGATTGGTAGTTGGAATAACTCATCAAAAACATCATGAAGATCATTGGCATCGCTTCTGTCCATATTGCCTCATGATTTTCTTGCAACAAACGCAGAATAAAATAAAGTGTGCCGATGAATCCAATAGCAAAAATCAAATAACGAAACGGTTTTGATTTTGTTTCTAAAAGACAAGAATATTTTCGATCAAGTTTTTCAAATTGTTTTCTTGATTCTTGATAGGATGCGCTGTCTGCAAATAATGCTTGCATCTCCGATGTTGTAAATAAAGGACGGATTTTCGTGATCAGCATTTGCAAGTCTTCTAAACGCGCGTTCCGAATTTTCTCAGGTGTGCGTCCATAAGTGGCAGCAGTTGCGATTGTTGAAAAAACACTATTCAGTGAACTCGAAATCAACGGCGAAAAGTACGATGACAGCATGGCATTACCAACAATCACCGCATGCGACACAGTACGCGCGGTTTCGGCAGTAGCAAGGCGCGCCAATATTTCACGAGTACTGGTTATTTCTGCTGCTTCAGGTTTTGAATCGGATTTTAAATGAGATTGAGTACGCATGATGTTTCTCCGCTTGAAGTTTATTATAGCATTTTTAGCAGGCTTTTAGCAGAATAGAATTTATGTTTTCTGATAGTTTTTAAGTGCCAATTTTAAACGTAATTTTTTATTGGCGAAGAACATCGTACTAGCTTTTAGTATGAAAATACAAATGACCATAGGCAAATTTATGTAAAATGCCGGCAATAAAAGTTTGATAAGGAATGCCTTCTTTTGCTGCCAGTTTTAAGTTTTAATAAATCTAATTCAGGCATGCGAATGTTGATGCGAGCATTTTTCTATAAAAAATAATGATGCGCTGCTTCTTTCGCTTTTTCTATTTCTTCTTTTAGATTTTTAACAGATTGCCATTCACTTTGTTCAATAGAATGCAACATTGCTTGTTCTTCGGCGCTGAGTTTAATGTGGTTTTTTAAAGCTTTTTTAGATTTTGTTTTAAGAGTCTTATTTTTAATTTTTTGTTTAGGCATGGTGTTTACTCTTTAAATAAAAAATATAACGCATGGTGTGCTTTTTGTATATTGCTTAAAGTTAATATTTTGATTATTCTTTTTTATGGACAGACACATAGGTTTGTTCCTGCAGAAACTTCTTCCTTTTCTCTTTTTCCCCTATTTCAACCTTGAGCTTTGCTGATAAGGAGTGTATTCTGTCCCCTTAAATTCAACAATTCAACGATAAAAAGGAGGGATTCTCATGGCAGCACATTCTTTAAAACCTCCTATACCCTTCGTCTTTTGGTTTTCCGCTTTGTTGGCATCGTCGCTCGCAACAGTCATGTATGATGTATACACTCCTGTTGCTCACTTATTAAAGCCTCGTGGGAAAACCAAAATACTCGGGTCTATTTGTGCCAACCTAAGAAATCTTATTCGCGAGTGGTATAGTTCTGAGGTCTTTTTCAAATGATTAAAAAAAGGGTCAGAACATGTCTTTCATCAAACGCAATTTCACTTTTACTAAGAATGAAGCTCAGAGTTGGCCGATCCCAAATTATTGGGATGTGATTGCATTATTGTTAGTGATTGCGCTGATTTTTGTGTTTGGATTCGGCGCAAAATCCATGCTGGGGGAATATCATTTAGGTCAGCATATTCCGATTTCATTGAATCCTGCACATTTACCGTATTATGCGTTAAGAACTGTTTTACGCATGTTTATTGCGATGTTTTTTTCATTGCTGGCAACTTTCACTTTAGGGACATGGGCAGCTAAAAGCCGACGTGCTGAACGTTTGATTGTGCCGATCATTGATATTTGTCAGTCTGTGCCGATTTTAGGTTTTCAGGCAATTGCCATTATTCCTTTCATTATGTTATTTCACGGCAGTTTATTAGGTCCGGAAGCGGCGGCTGTTTTTGCGCTGTTTACTTCACAGGCGTGGAATATGATTTTAAGTTTTTATCAGAATGTGCGAAGCATTCCTTATTCTTTGCGTGAAGCGTCACAAGTTTTTCAATTATCTGCTTGGCAAAATTTTTGGCGGATTGATGTGCCTTATGCATTACCGAGTTTAGTTTGGAATGCCATGATTTCCATGTCAGGTGGGTGGGTGTTTGTCGTGGCGGCTGAAGCCATTTCTGTGGCTAATCAGCATATCACTTTGCCGGGCATTGGTTCTTATATTTATGTGGCGATTTTGCAGCAGGATAAAACTGCTATTTTTTACGCGATTATTGCGATGTTAATTGTGATTGCTTTATATGATCAATTAATTTTTAGACCCTTAATTGCGTGGATGGATAGATTTCAAGGCAGTGCAGAAGATACTGATGAACAAGAATCTTGGCTGCTTTCTTTATTTCATCGTACAGAATTTTTTCAGATGATGGGTGAGTTGTTATCAGGTTTGAGCGATCGTTTTGTCAATGCAAAACTTTTTATTAAAAAACCAACACATAAACAATGGATGCCTTCTGCAAAAATGAATCGTTTCATGGGTGTGATAGGTTATACGGTTTTAGGTTTAGTGATTTTCATCGCGATTTATTTTCTAGGGGATTATCTTTATAAAAATATTCCTTTTAAAGAAATTCTGCATAGTTTTTATTTAGGCTGCGCAACGACTTTACGTGTCATGATTTTAGTTTTTTTAAGTTCAGTGATTTGGGTGCCTGTCGGTGTTTGGATTGGTCAAAGCAAACGCGCTTCTCGCATCATGCAGCCGATCGTGCAGTTTGTGGCAGCATTTCCTGCTAATCTTTTGTTCCCACCGATTGTTTTTTTAATTTTATATTATCATTTGAATGTCAATATCTGGATATCGCCTTTGATGATTTTAGGCGCGCAATGGTATATTTTATTTAATGTAATTGCGGGAGCTGCGCAAATGCCGAAAGCATTGAATTACACGATTCAAATCTTGCAAGTCACCGGTTGGCTGAAATGGCGAAAATATATTTTACCTGCTGTTTTCCCGTATTATATTACCGGGGCAATTACAGCCGCCGGCGGTGCATGGAATATCAGTATTATCGCTGAAGCAGTACAATGGGGGAGTCAGCAAATTTATGCAACAGGTTTGGGTGCTTATATTGCGCGCGCATCAAGTGCAGGCGCTTTTCCAAAATTAGTTTTAGGTATTGTGGTGATGGTGATTTTTGTTTTAGTCATTAATTATTTTGTTTGGAAACCTTTATATCGTTTGGCGCGGGATAAATACAGAATATAGGGTAGGATTGTGGATTATGGATTATGGATTATGGATTATGGATTGAGGATTGAGGATTATGGATTGAGGGATGGTGTCACTATGTGACAAAATATTTTTTAAAATTATCGCAAAGCGATTCATGATTTTTTTGGAATCAAAAATGAAAACAGAAAATAAAAAATTAATTGAAGTGAAAAACATTAAAAAATGTTTTAGAAAATCAAAAACGCAGGATTTACTGGTATTAGATCAAGTGAATTTTGATATTCATGAAGGTGAAATCATTGCGCTGCTGGGAAAAACTGGTTCTGGCAAATCCACTTTGCTGCGTATTTTAGCAGGTTTAGTGCAGCCTAATGAAGGTGAAATAGTATATAAAGGACAAGCGATTTTAAAGCCGGTGCCGGGTTTAGCCATGGTGTTTCAAGATTTTGCTTTGCTGCCGTGGCTGACTGTTTTAGAAAATGTAGAACTCGGTTTAGAGGCGCAAGGTATAGCACGAGATGAACGCCGTCAACGCGCATTAAAAGCAATTGATATCGTCGGCTTGGACGGTTTTGAATCAGCGTATCCTAAAGAATTATCCGGCGGCATGTCACAGCGTGTTGGCATTGCAAGAGCTTTAGTGATTGAACCCGCGGTGTTGTTAATGGATGAACCTTTTTCTGCGCTCGATGTATTAACAGCCGATAATTTACGCAGTGATTTAATTGATATTTGGAAAGAGAAAAAAACAAAATTAAAAAGCATCATTATAGTAACGCATAATATTGAAGAAGCGGCATTGCTTGCCGACCGCATTTTAATTTTTTCTTATAATCCCGGCACAGTAAAAGCAGAAATCAACATTGATTTACCGCATCCGCGTGATAAAGAAACTAAAAAGTTCAGCACACTCGTTGATGAAATTTATACCGGCATGACAAGTCCTTCGCAAGAAAGAGTCGGCGTGCGTTATCGTTCGATTGGTTTAGGTTACCGTTTGCCTGATGTGGAAATTTCAGAAATGATGGGATTTGTTGAAACATTGGCATCTTCAGATTATCAATCCAAAGGTGATTTGCCTCAATTAGCGGAAGAATTGCATTTAGATGTAGATGATATGTTTCCCATTATCGAAGCGTTAGAAATTTTTCGTTTTGCTTATGTCTCAGAGGGTGATGTCATTTTAAGTCCTGTCGGAAAACAATTAGCCGATGCCGATATTTTAACGCGCAAAAAAATATTTGCTGCGCATTTAATTAATTATGTGCCGCTTGCGCGTTATATTCGCCGTGTGTTAGATGAACGTCCTTCGCATGAAGCATCCGAAGATCGTTTTTTGCGTGAATTAGAAGATTATTTCAGTGAGGAAGCGGCGGAAAAAGTTTTAGAAGTCGTCATTGATTGGGGACGCTACGCAGAAATTTTTGCGTACGATTATGATTCAGGCATTCTGAGTTTAGAGAATCCAGAATAGAATCATGAATAATAATATTCACTGTATTGACAGATTAAAATAGATATGGCACATTGTTGTACCTAAATAATTCAAGGAGGAATTGATGGTGAAATAAACTTAAATGTGATGAGGAAATAACGAGAAACATGAGTTTGTAAGACCATTATTGTTTTTTGATTTTATATTTTAAGTTTTTGAAGGTACATTTATGTTTAGAATAAAACTGTTTCTGGCTTTATTTTGTTTGTTTCCTGTTTTAAGTTTTGCCGCCACGGGCATTGATTATCGCACGATTAATGTGGATCAAGATTATTCTCAAGCAGATTATAATGGCGTGCCGCTTTATTATTTCACCCCGCAGGAATTTCATTATACTGGTTTGAATCCTGTATTTCCGACCAGTATCAGTTTAGGGACTGGTACCGCTACACCGACTTCTTTCAATGTTACTTACTATTTAACGCTGCAAACAGTGACCTATCAAGGTCAAGTGACAGGCTATCAATTGCTTTATGCACATAATATCACCGAAGCTAATTTTGCAACGATGTCTTCTGCTTGTTCGACGATTGCCTCCTTAGGAGGACCTGTTATTAATTGTTATCCATTAAATGGTGATCCTAATATTTTAGTTTATGATTTTGCGTACACTGGGCAATCCACCACAACAGCAGGCGCAGCGGGTGATCAATATATGCTGCCGATTATCGTGAATAATGGTGTGCGTGCGCGTACAGTAGATGAATTAGTTGCTGCGCGTAATTATCCGGGGGAGGTTTTTTTAGACAGCGTTAAAATTCCGCCGCTGGATTATTTTCAAATCAGCAGTAACGTTTCAGATTTTACAGGTCAAAATCCAACGCCGATTGTTTCTTTAGCAGATTATTTTTCTGATCCATCGGGAAGCACCTTAAATTATTTTTTTGATGCGGCATCTTTTTGCTTAGGCTATACAGGCACTGATGCTTCTGCATGCACAGATAAGCCCGTTGCTTATTTATATGATGCATCTGCAACAGCGCAATATCCCACAGCCGAATATTTCACGCCAGTTCCTACTCACAAATCATTGCATGGATCGAATGATCTTAATTTATCTTTACCGAATAATGTAAAATTAACGGCAGACTGCAGTGATACTAGTTGCAGTATCAGCGCCACTTGGGATCAGCCCGGTTTTGCTTCGGGGCAGGTATTACAATTTTCTATTTATGATCCTGTGGCAGAATCTTATATCAGTCAGCACACTGTTTCTGAATCTGGCGCAACGGGCAATTCAGCCAATATTAGTTTGATAGTTTCAGGGGGCGGTAATTATCAAATCTTGTTAACGCCGGGTACAGACGAACCATCCAGCAGTAATTCTTATATTGCAACTGATTTTTCAGCGGGCGGTCAGCCGACACCGACATCAGGATCCACAGAAGTTCAATTAGTCTCTTCTTCAAATCCAGACTGTGATACTTCAACCAATAAACCTACTTTTTATATTGGCGACTCATGGGGATCGCCTACTTATCCGTCAGGTTATACTGTGCGTACGCCTTATTTATACGGTAAAAATCTTTGCCCAGGTATTTATCAGGTCAATGTTACGGCAGTAGGTCCCTCGCCGTATGATGAATTAGCGCATGCCACTTTTTATGTCAATGTCAGCGATGCAAATAATCAGCCGAGTTTGTCAACTTGGTTATCAGGAGCTGATGAGGGTGGCGTAGGACATGGTGTTCCAACCACAAATTTATTAGCGCCGCCATATAAAACAAAACCATTTATTCCGATTTATATTTATGCCGGCGGACAAGATGATCCTAAAAAAGATTTGAATTCTTTCTTAACATTAATGGGATCATACAATGATGACATTCAATATTTGAATGGAAATTCTGCTTATGGCGGAACTTCTGCTTACTTTGGTTCTTCTACTCACAAAATCAGTGATGTCTTAAGCGAAGTCGAGGATTTACAGTTTGAAAATAATAGCGGCACTTGGCCTGTTTTATCTCCTCCTTATTTTAATTCTTCGGTTTCACCTAACGGCGATCCAAAACGATGGATCGGATACGGCGGTATTAATATTGTGCCGCTGGATCCGGGTGAAGATCCAGCGCCATCACAGTATATGCCGCAATTGACTGGCACTTTTACTGACGGTGTTGGATTTATTCCTGATTACGGCTGGAACAGCGATGTGAAAGTTTTCATGAATTCTGCCAATGAAACCGAAATTGATGATACCGCGCAATTAATGGCGCAATTAACCTTTGATTATGCTAATTCACCCGGCGCTTCGCTGGATTTAGAAGCAGGACTCAATGCACCGCCTGTGGTGCAATGGTTTAAAGCGCTGGCAGATCGTTTAGCTTATCGCGGTCGTACATTCAGCGCTTTTGATTTTGCTTATCAATTTCCTCCGCAGTTATTTGCTGCAATGGGACCTCTAGGAATTGAATTAATTTCCGAATACGATGCTGGCGCATACCGTGCGCCTAAAACGACAGGTCATGATGTTGATCTTGATCACTTATATGGATATGAAGAACAAGGTTGGAGTTCAACGGATGCGCAGACTCTCTATAATATTTTTAATGCATCCAATGTAGCTTGTACAGTACCACAGAGTTCATCGTTAGCAAAACCTATTTCTTGGTGTTCGTTAACAGCGCAAGATCAGATTGCCAATAATAATAATAACTGGCAAACACCTTTAACGGGTTATCCAGAGCCAAGCAATTATAACGTATCGCCTCAAGAAGTGATGACAGCTTATAATGCACAGTTTGTACCTATTTTAGCGGTCTCTGCTGCGGCGACTTCACGTGATTATGTTGAGCTTTGGTACCCAGATCTTTCTGATCAAAGCACGGAATCATTGCCGAATGTGTTAAGAGACTTACCTGAATGTGCAGCTTTAAATAATGCTTGGTTTGCCGCTAATGATACTGCTATTGATCAATCTGGATCTGCTGCCAATACAGCTTTAAAAAATTGTTTATTCTCCAGTGTGACTGTGGGCGGTCAGCCTGTGCAGTCTTTTAAACGCTGCGGCTATGAACCTGCAGGATATAGTACTTGCGTTCAAACAGCACAAGGCACAATAGGACAAGGTTCACCTTTCACAGCAGGAACAACGCCCTGTCCTTACCATGAATGTATTTTGATTTCAGCATTGCCCGGTTCTATTCCAACAGGCACTTCTAGCAGCGCTGATATTCAGCCGGGAGGAGACGCGCAGTTTATCGAAGCATTTACGCAGCCGTTGGGCGGATTCTCAAAAGTTTATGCGCCTTATGATCAGCACATGCTAGGCTATGGTTTCTTTGCTTTAGAAGCGACAGAAGGTTCACAAGCTTGGGGAGAAACGAATGGTCAGCAGGCAGAATCTTGGTATGCGGGCGGACCTAATTTGACAGAAGTCAGCAATCAATATCAAGGCGAAACCATTCACTATGATCCTTTTTATTTCACGGATGAAGCAAAAACCATTATTCAAAATACTTGGGCGGCCGGTGCATCGGCAGAAGATGAGATTTTTTCAGGCGTCTCTGCTCAATCTGGTCATTACATTTGGATAAACAGCAATAGAAATAATCAAAAAGGGCATTAATCATGTTTCAGTTTATTTTTTACAGAATAAAATTTTTACTCTTACCCGTTTTAGCACTTTGTCTTGCTGCTTGTGGTGGCGGAGGCGGAGGAGGTTCTTCCCCAGTACACCCTTCAAATATTCAAGTGGCAGACGTTTCAATTGCCTGTGTGACCAATGTGCAATGCCGATTAACGGTGCTGGGATGGTTTGTGCCTGCAGGTACGCCGGGAACTGGAGATGTTTCTTATGAAATTTTAGATACTCATACAGGATCGAGAATCTCAGGTGCAGGCGGAACAGGTACTATCACGGTGACTGACAGTACTAAGAGCGGTTTTATTGCCGGAAGCACCAGCGGAGAAACAGCAGGTTCTTCAATTGTTTTAGGTCCAGCAAGTCATCACTATGCAATTTCTTTCGGGGGAGAAGCTTCTATCACACTTAATTAATGCTTTCTCATCATCACAACACCCAAAATGGCTGCAATTGCTGCTAAAATAGCTAAAATAATTCCAATGAATCCGCTGCTGCTGGATGAACTGCCACTGGGTGTTGGAGTGGGTGATTCACCTAATATAGCATCTGCTACAGGTTGTTCATCCGTGCTTCCGACATTAGCATCATGAGAAAAAGCGACTACGTTAATCGTTGCAGGTGAGGTAGTTCCCGTCAATTCTGCTGAATAACTGCCTGCGCCAGTTGCGGTAACTCTCACCGGTTCATCTAATCCTGTGGCATAAATATCGAAATAATCCAACGGTGCGCTTTCTTGAGCATTGGCAGCGCTTGCACTGATAGTCCAATTGACAGTTAATGAATTACTGGCGCGTGAAAAAGTAGCGGTTTGAAACACAGGTAATGCATAGGGCGCGCCTTCTGCTTGTTCACCTTGTCCAACAGGCGATGCAGAAAGCCCTTCTAAATCCATCATCGTGCCAAACTGATCCCAAATAGCAAAACTCACTTGCGGATCATAGAGAGGATCATAAATTTGGGATGCGCTGGGAGATTGAGATCTGTCACCGCAATTCATACCCACCAGCACACTGTCTCCCGTCTGATATTGATCACACCATCCAATATAAGTCGGGATGGTTTCTGATTGACTGGATCTGGTTGTGCCGACGCTAAATCCATTGCTGGCATTGGCTAAAGATTGTAAGGAAAATAAACCAAAGCCGATTAAATGGGTATCGGGATAAGTGCGCGTGTAACTCACGCCGTTGTAATAGCCATAAGCTGATAAAATTGACCACCAGTATTGTCCCACTGATGCTTTATTGTCAACATCACTTGCGCTGGTATTGCCAGCAAGATAATCAGTTTGATTGGGCAACGTTGTGCCGCCAGAATCAATAGTGCCTGTATAAATATTGGCAGTGCTTTGGTTATTCACGCCGCCGGGTAAATTGTCTACACGAATACAAGCAATAAATGGAATAGCAATGCTCTCACTGGTTTCCCCGCAAGAAGAAATTTTTTGTACAGGGATAGAAGCAGTGCCTTGTGGATTAGCATTATCTAATGTGTAATCAGATGATTCAAAATAGCATTCCTGTGCTGCTTGGTAGGCAAGTGTAGTGCCTTGAGACTCAACGCATTGATTCGCAGTAAAACAAGGGATAAAACCAGAAGTTCCATTGGAGCATAGTAAAGTTTCACAGGTTGCCTGAGTGGTTTGTGCCTGTTCATTCATAGGATCTAATATTTGGATCAATCCTTCACTGTTATAATCAGGGCTAGCAGTCGTACCATGACAGGTGAAAGATTGTCCGCCCACGGTGACACTGTCCTGCATCATCATGGCAGGGGCGGCAGCAGTGGAGTCAGGTATAATCACGCCGCCCGTCACATTCGGATTCCAGATTTCTTGACCGGAAAACATCGAAGCAGTACGTGCAACAGGCAATATCAATTGATAATGGAAATTAAATAAGCTGGTGGCATTTTTAGGTCCGGGATAAGGACCTTCGCCTGTCGTGCTATTAATTAACACATTGGTCCACGTACTGTTATTACCTAAAGCAGCTTGATTATAACCTTCATTGCAAGCGCCAACGCTTTCATAATCGCTGCCAGTTGTACAAATTTTATCGTTAACAAAAGCGGACTGTAGTTTATCAAAATTAGTATCACCTAACGTTTTATAATTTAGATTTCCTTCAGGCGCTGCTGTGCCGTTGACGCCACGTGAAGTGCCTAAATCGTAAGTGGAAATATTGAAAATACCTAAAGGTCCCAGCGCTTTGACAGCCGGCGCTTTCATCGCATAAGAACCGGCAAAGTACGAAAAAGCTTTTCCTTGATACGCTAACGTATCGGCGATTTTTTTGTATAAATCTGCTGCGGTATAAGCAGTTTTTGCGGGTTCATAATCCAATGCAATGCCTGCGGCATCACTGCTCACTGCTGCATCTGTCAAATAATGCGCAAAATACTGTTGCTGCGTTGGGTCAAAAACATAATATTGATTATCAAATTGAATATAATCGTTCGCAATGCCGATCATGGTGTGAATCGCGTGTGTGGAAGAATCTTTGAAAAGATCATTAGCTGCTTTGATAACGGCAAGATTCTGTGGATATTCATCTGTCACCACAGTGGAATCAATGGAAGTATCGGTTTGGCTATATTTAACATACAGCATATCAAAACCAAAGGCGGATTGTTCTTTAGCGGCTTGTGTCGAAGCATAACTTTCCCACGGCGATTCAATGGCGGCTGCAGGATCCGCATTACTGGAAACAGGCCAGAAACCATACCACGTATTGCTATCTGCAATATTAGTCGGCGTATAAATTTCATTGGTAAAATAAATATCAGTAAAGTCTGGCGTCACCATATAAGCATGGGCATGATAAGTGCTGTTCGCTTCGTTTAAATCTTTTTCGTACTGCCCAAAATCATAAGTCATCGTAGTAGGATAGAGCGGATTGCGTCCGCTGCTCACATACATATACATATTTGAAAACGTATGATAAATCCTATTTAACGTATTGGATTGAAAATCAGCACCGATCACATTTGTCGTAGCGGCTGAATAAGGCGAGCTTTGCCAAGCGGATAAACTGGGATTATCTTGATTGACGTTTACATAAAATGTCGTGTAATCCGCATCGGCAGAATTTGCCGTATTTTGCGCTTTAATATTGATTTGATAAACACCCGGGCATAAATTTTTTCCTGAGAGTGTACTGCCGCTAATGGTAAATTCGGAATGCAAATGACAATATTCAGAATCTGCGTTAGTGATGACAGAATCATTGGGATAAAGTTCAGCTTCGGTATTGCTGCTTAACGCTGTTAATCGTTCATAGCTGTCAATGCGGTGAAGTAGCACAACCGGATAAGATACTGCTGTACCATTACAAATATCTTTGCCGGAAGCATCGGTACATAAATCAGTCGCGTTGAATGTATAGCTCACAGTTGTGCCGCTGGGGATATAAAAATAATTATCTAAGTCAACCATCGAAACAGGATTGCTGCTGACAAAATCTTCTGGTTTTGCGCTGATTTCTAAATAGTCAGGACCGATCGGCGTTGTGGTCGGTTCATATTGAGAGGGATCATCACTTAATCTTTTCACCACCATTTCAATCGGTGATAAAGCGCGCACGCCGTTATCCACCACAAAATCCCATGTTGCGGTAGTGCCTGCAACGGTTAATGTCATGGGGCAAATTAATTGATTCGGATGATCGGAGTAACTGCTGCAGCTTGAAGCAAGTGAATCATAATTCGCTGTCGTGATATTGT